>Ga0123342_1004015_pt1 | contig 22982 bp, 20 predicted proteins | sample Turbeawhitnodule_FD_89960 | JGI IMG/M metagenome (GOLD analysis project Ga0123342, IMG submission 89960) | Root nodule microbial communities of legume samples collected from Mexico - Turtle bean Mexico white nodule | ecosystem: Host-associated > Plants > Roots > Nodule | place: Mexico: Nepantla... | reverse complement strand
GATCCGCGCGCTGCCATGGGCGCCCGTGAGCATCCACGTATCGTTGCGAGCTATGGCGGTGAGTACAAGGATGCAAAGACCGAACGCCTAGTTGCCCGCATCGCGGGCGCACTGACGGCTGTTTCCGAAAATCCCAGCCAGTCCTATCGCATCACTATCCTGAACTCGCCGGCTATTAACGCCTTTGCACTGCCCGGCGGCTATCTCTATGTAACGCGCGGCTTGCTGGCGCTTGCCAACGACGCTTCCGAGGTCGCTGCCGTCCTCTCGCATGAGATGGGCCATGTCACAGCAAATCATGGCATCGAACGGCAGAAGCGCGAGGAAGCTGAGGTCATCGCTAGCCGCGTCGTGGCCGAGGTGCTGTCCAGCGATATTGCCGGAAAGCAGGCCCTGGCACGCGGCAAGCTCCGATTGGCTGCTTTTTCGCGGCAACAGGAACTGCAGGCGGACGTGATCGGCGTGCGCATGCTCGGCGAAGCGGGCTACGATCCCTATGCGGCTGCGCGGTTCTTGGATTCGATGGCCGCCTACAGCCGCTTCATGTCGGTCGATCCCGAGGCGGATCAGAGCCTCGACTTCCTGTCCAGCCACCCGAATTCGGCGCAGCGCATCGAGCTTGCGCGCGACCATGCGCGTGCTTTTGGCCAGGAAGGCAAGGTTGGTGACACGGGCAGAGACTATTATCTCGATGGAATCGACGGCCTGCTTTACGGTGACAGCCCGGAGGAGGGCTATGTCCGCGGCCAGACCTTCCTGCATGGCGGGCTTGGTATCCGCTTCGACGTACCACCTGATTTCAAGATCGACAACAAGGTCGAGGCGGTCATGGCGACCGGCCCGGGCGATGTTGCGATCCGTTTCGATGGCGTCGCGGATAATCAGAGCCAGAGCCTGACCAACTATATCTCCAGCGGCTGGGTTACCGGCCTTGATCCGTCCACCATCCAGCAGGTCACAGTCAACGGGATGGAAGCCGCAACGGCGCGAGCGAGTGCAGATCGCTGGGACTTCGACGTCACCGTTATCCGCAACAATGCGCAGATCTTCCGGTTCCTGACGGCCGTGCCGAAGGGGAGCCCGACGCTGCAGCAGACGGCCGACGTATTGCGGGCAAGCTTCCGCCGAATGACGCCGGAGGAGACTGCGTCGCTGAAGCCTTTGCGCGTCAGGGTAGTCAAAGTACGCCCGGGCGAAAATATCACGACGCTTGCTGCGCGGATGATGGGCACGGATCGAAAGCTCGATCTCTTCAAGCTTATCAACGCCTTGCCGACGGGTGCCTCCGTTTCTCCGGGCGACCGCGTCAAGATTATCGCTGAATAAAAAGAGGCCCGGCTTTCACCGGGCCAGTTCCATCACTGGGGGAGTAAGCTCTTTCAGGCCGATGCGGCCATATAGGGGTCAGCGCTGACCAGCGCGCTGCGGAGTTTTTCCATTGCCCGGCTTTCGATTTGCCGGACGCGCTCCTTGGAAATACCGAGGTCGGCGCCGAGTTCTTCAAGCGTAGCGCCGTCTTCCGCGAGTCTGCGGGCGCTGATGATCTTCATTTCCCGCTCATTGAGGTGTTTCAGGGCAGAAGCGAGCCAATTGCGTCGGCGCTCGCCGTCGATCATGTTTGATACCTGTTCGTCCGGGAGCGGCTCATCGCTGACGAGGAAATCCATCTTCTCGGCACTGTCGGCATCGCCTGAAACCGAGGGTGCTTGAAGCGAGGCGTCGTTGCTTGAAAGCCTTGCATCCATCGTCTGGACGTCGGAGAGGCTAACGCCGAGAGCGGCGGCGATTTCCTGGTGGATGGACTGGAGAGTGAGCTGTGTGTCACCCCTGGCGAGCTTGGCGCGCAGCCGACGAAGATTGAAGAAAAGGGCCTTCTGAGCAGAACTCGTACCGCCGCGGACAATCGACCAGTTGCGAAGGATGTAATCCTGGATGGATGCGCGGATCCACCAGCTTGCATAGGTGGAGAAGCGGACATCACGCTCGGGCTCGAAGCGTGCTGCGGCCTCCAGCAGCCCGACGTAGCCCTCCTGCACGAGGTCGCTCATCGGTAGACCGAAATTACGAAATTTTCCCGCCATTGAGATGACGAGACGCATGTGGGCCATGGCGATCTGATTGCGGGCGCCACGGTCTTCATTGTTTTTCCAGCGGATTGCGAGATCGTGTTCCTCTTCGCGAGCAAGGTAGGGAGCCGCCATGGCGATTTTAATCATGCGCCGGTCTGCTGACATGTTCTTCATATCGGTCTCCTGAATTCAGGCGTCACGCCAAAAAAAGGGCAAAGAATGCTTGCTTCCGGACATTGCTGCCCAGACCAAATTCATGTCTTGAACGTATAAAGGCCCCGAACTCTGGACGTTTCCAGATGGGGCCCTAGCTTAGGGTTATGCGCCGGTAGTACGGCCGGGTAGGACCAGTTTCTTCAAGTTGCCGGATAGGCAGAACGTGGAAGGCATGATCCGCTCCTCATCGAACGTTTACAGGAATGCGAGCGTTCGAGGGTGATGTCAGTTCCCGACGCGGTCCGCAGCTACATTCCTAAAACGCGCCAGGATGGAAAAAGTTCCAATAAAAAACCCGGCGCGAGGCCGGGTTTTTTTGCAAGAAAAACAAGGAGCTTATGCAGCTTCGTCCTGAGATTCGTCTTCTTCGATTGCCTTGCCGCGCTTCGGACCCTTGTTGAGGTTGGTCTCTACGAGACGGACGGCTTCGGTTTCCGACATCTTGTTCACGGCAGCGATTTCGCGTGCCATGCGGTCAAGCGCAGCTTCATAAAGCTGACGTTCGGAATAGGATTGTTCCGGCTGGTTTTCGGCGCGATAGAGATCGCGGACAACTTCAGCGATGGAAATGAGGTCGCCGGAATTGATCTTGGCATCATATTCCTGGGCGCGACGGGACCACATGGTACGCTTGACGCGCGCCTTGCCCTGCACAACCTTCAATGCACGCTCGACGAAATCGGTTTCGGAGAGCTTACGCATGCCGATGCTCATGGCCTTGGCGACCGGCACTTTCAGGCGCATCTTGTCCTTCTCGAAATCGATAACGAAAAGTTCAAGCTTCATGCCTGCTACTTCTTGCTCTTCGATGGCGCTGATGGTACCGACGCCATGTGCGGGGTACACGATCGATTCACCGGTCTTGAAGCCGTGACGTGCGGAAGAAGGTTTTTTCTGCTGAGTCGTCATTCTATTCAAACACTCCCTGTTACGCTTCCGGCTGCAGCCGGAGCCGGGTCAGTCAGGCCCGGATGAGACGGTCGGATCCGTCGGGTGACTTACTTCTGGTCCCACCGGACAAAAACAAACATATCCATGCGCACAAGCTTGGAACCTCACGGCTCAAGGCGTTGATATGTCACGGAAACCGCGTTTTTGGATTTGTTTTGCTTTCGTGGTGGTTTGGGCATGCTTCATGCCGCAACTGGATCAGTGTCAGAAAGCTATCACAAAAATATGAGGAAATCAATAATTTACTGCGCCTGAGTCATGCGCGCAACACATGACACCCATATGCCGCAGACACACTTCAAGCGTTTTCCGGCTCACTGAACCCGGTTTCAGACCTACTGGAGGATCAGTCGCCCGCTCCGGGCTTCTCCGAGAAGTACTTCTCGAACTTGCCGGTTTCGCCATCCAGTTCCTTCGCTTCGGGCATGGCATCCTTCTTGACCGTGATGTTCGGCCAGATGCTGGCATACTCGGCGTTGATCTTGAGCCACTTGTCGAGGCCCGGCTCCGTGTCCGGCTTGATTGCCTCGGCGGGACATTCCGGCTCACAAACGCCACAGTCGATGCACTCGTCAGGATGAATGACGAGGAAGTTTTCGCCTTCATAGAAGCAGTCGACGGGGCAGACTTCCACGCAGTCGGTATATTTGCAGCGAATGCAATTGTCGGTCACGACATAGGTCATGAAGAACTCCAGGACTTCCATACAATGGGGCCGGGCAACCTGGAACGTCGCGCCTTTCCCCCAACCGGAAAGGAAGCGGTGAGATGCTTGGGAGGCATTCACGCTATCCGGCAAGTTGATTGTGACGTATCGGCTTTGTCTGCGGATTTCAAGGATAAAGAAATCGTAGAACTCGGCAGTTCGGATAGAGTTTTCTAATCCTCGTCCGACATTAGCCTGTCGATTGCACGACGTTCCTTTTTTGTGGGTCGTCCCGCCCCTGTGGCCCGCATTGCCTGCTCATAAGGTGTCAGGCGTTTTGTCTCGTCGGGCGGCGGCGTCAGATCCTCATAGAGGAGCCGGGCTTCCTCATAGGGGCCACGCCGCTCGCCGCCTGATTTGACGATGAGGACAACGTCGCGCCGCTCAAGCGCCAGCTCGACCTTGTCGCCCACCTTGACCGTTTGACTCGGCTGGAGGGCGCGCTCGCCATTGATCCGGACATGCCCGGATTGAATGTGGCTTTGTGCCAGCGAGCGCGACTTTACCATACGCGTGAAGAACAGCCACTTGTCGATGCGCTGCCGCGAACCGCTTCCTGGCTGTGTCTCCCCGCTCATCCGCTTACTTCTTCATCTGCTCCTTCAAGGCAGCGAGCTTCGCGAAAGGAGAATCCGGATCGATTGGCTTTTCCTTGCGCGGTGGCTTTGCCTCGAAGCGCAGTGGCTGTGGGCCGCCGCGATTGTTGTTGCGATCCTTGCGATCGCCACGGTCTTGACGGTCGCCGCGCTGTTCGTTGCGGTCGCCGCGTCCCTGATGTGGCTTGCCGCCATCCTTGCCGCCATCCTTGCCGTGATGCTGGCGGTTGCCGTCTCGGCCCTCGCCATTTGCACCACCTTGGCGGCGATGATCAGATCCCCGGTCCTGGCCGCGATTGTTGCCACCGCGACGTTCGCCCGGGTTGCGAGCCTGGCGCTGATTATCCGTGCGGCCACCGAGGCGCCAGAGAAGAACCGGCTTCGGCTCCTCGGCTTCTTCGGGATTTGCCGCGACTGGTTGTTCGGCCACCACTGCTTCAACAGCAGCGGGGGCTTCCGAGGCGGCTTCCTCCAATGCGCTGTCGGCATCGTCGTGATCCGCCTTCTCTGCGCCATCCTCAGCCGCGGTCTCGGTCGTCGGCGCTACCGAGGCGTCCTGAGCCGACAGATGGGCTGCTGCCTCCTCCGCCTTGACGGCATCGGAGCGATAGCCGAGCCCCTTCAGGATCTCTTCCATGTCCTCGAGTGTTGCACCAAGGATCGAAAGCATAGCGGTCGTCGTCGTGAAGCGGCGGCCGTCATATGCTCCTTCGGGACGATTTGCCTGGCCCGGTTTCCACTGAAGCAGCGGGCGGATAATATCCGCCAGGCGCTCAAGGATATCGATGCGAACCGCGCGTTTACCGAGGAATCGGAAGCCGGCCAGCTTGTAGAACGTGCGCTCGAAACCCGGATCGGTGACGACCGAGGTGCGGCCGGCAGCCAGCACCGGAATGAGATCGCCATAACCCGGCTTGTCGAGACCGTCATTCTTCAACGCCCAAAGGAGCGTGATGAGCTCTGCAGGGGCGGGCTTCAGAAGGGCGGGGACGAAGATGTGGTAGGCACCGAATCGGACACCGTAGCGGCGCATCGAAGCGCGGGCAGCCTGATCCAGCGACTTTACTTCTTCGGTCACGTCGCGCCGGAACAGTACGCCGAGGTTCTCGACGAGCTGAAATGCCAGGCCCTTTGCCAGGCCCTGCAGATCCTCTGCGCGGGACAGATCGTCAAGCGGCTTCAGAACCGTGCTGATATGATGATTTACGAAGCGCTCGATACGGGCGGTCACGTGGTCACGGGCATTGCCGGTCAACTGCTCGTCGGCGAGAATAATGACGCGCGGGCGCATGACATGATCACTGCCTGCCAGGCGTGCCACCGGGTCGCCCAACCAGCGGATCGAACCGTCGGAGCCGATCGCGAGATCGCTATTGCCGGCCGCATGGAGGCGAGCCGCACGCGCCTCGAATTCCAGAGCAAGCGCCTTCTGCGAAGCAGACTGAACAGCCTTGGCGTCCGGTCCCTCCGCTCCCGAAATGGGCGTGAACCGGAATCCCGACAACTGCCCCACATGATGTCCTTCAACAAAGACATCGCCATTTACACTGATTTCAGCTTCCAGCATCGCATTCTCTCTCAGGCGCTTCATGAGCACAGATGTCCTGCGATCAACAAAGCGTTTCGTCAACCTTTCATGTAACGCATCGGACAATCGATCTTCGATTTCCCGCGTCTTTTCCTGCCAGTGTGTCGGATCGGCAAGCCAATTGGGCCGATTCGATACATAGGTCCAAGTCCTTATCTGCGCGATTCGCGCCGAACGCGTGTCAATCTCACCGTCCGTTCGATCCGCGCGATGTACCTGCTCGGCAAGGAAGTCCTCATTTACCGTGCCATAGCGGACGAGATCGGAAAAGAGGGTGGAGATGAGATCGGCGTGTTGGGCCGGCGCGATGCGCCGGTAGTCCGGAAGCGCGCAGGCTTCCCACAACTTCTCGACGCGTGCCGGATTGTTCGCGAGGTCGATGATCTCAGGGTAGCGCGACAGGTGTTCCAGCGCTTGTTGATCAACGGCAGGCAGAGCGCGTGTCAGGCCGGAAACGGTAGGGCCGGTCTCAAGGCTCGCGCGCAGCGCGTGAATGGAGGCGAAGTCGAGGTTCTTTGAGCGCCATTGCAGCACTTTTACATTGTCGAATTCGTGACCTTCGATGCGTTCGACCAATTCCTCATCGAAGGGATCGACTTGGCCGGTGACGCCAAATGTCCCGTCGCGAACGTGTCGACCGGCGCGGCCGGCAATCTGCCCGAGTTCGGCAGGATTGAGATTACGGAACTGGTAGCCGTCGAATTTGCGATCCTGCGCGAAGGCGACATGATCGACATCGAGATTGAGACCCATGCCGATCGCATCCGTCGCGACCAGATACTCCACGTCTCCGGCTTGGTAGAGCGCCACCTGCGCATTGCGGGTACGTGGACTAAGGGCTCCAAGGACGACGGCTGCTCCGCCTCGCTGCCTCCGGATCAACTCGGCGATCGCATAGACTTCATCCGCCGAGAAAGCGACGATCGCCGAACGTTGCGGCAGGCGTGTGATCTTCTTTTGTCCGGCGTAGAACAGCTGGGAAAGTCGCGGTCGCTCGACAACGGTAATGCCCGGAAGAAGCTGCTGTAGAATTGGACGCATAGTGCCGGCGCCGAGCAGCAGCGTCTCGTCGCGACCGCGCAGATGCAGGATACGGTCCGTAAAGATATGACCACGTTCCAGATCGCCCGCGAGCTGCACTTCGTCGATTGCGACAAAGGCGGCTTTGGTCTCGCGCGGCATCGCCTCAACCGTGCAGACCGAAAAGCGGGCGTTGGGAGGCGATATCTTCTCTTCGCCCGTAACCAGCGCAACATTCTGGATTCCGACCTTTTCGGCGACGCGTGTATAGACCTCGCGCGCCAGCAGCCGCAACGGTAGCCCGATCACGCCAGTGCCGTGCGCAACCATGCGCTCGATGGCATAATGCGTCTTGCCGGTATTGGTTGGCCCGAGCACCGCGGTTACTCCGCGCCCGCTCAGTATCATCGGCTGCGATGTCAGTGTCATGGTCCTGCAAGTGAGGCGAGGGTGCCCCAGGTCAAGTCAGCTCCTCTCCGAGAGCAGACAACACATGGACAGCCGTTGTCTCAAACGCAAGGGCTGATTTGAATTTACTCTGCGGTTTTCTGTTGCGCGAAAAGCTTGCAGATTGCTCGTTTTGCGATTCGGAACAGCTTGAGAACGAATCGGAGACGAATCGCTGACTCCGGCTGATTCAGTGTTTGTTCACGGCTAAGTATTGATTTTGAATCACTTTTTCCCACAAGATGCTGAATCTTGAAATTCGCGCCATACGTGCGGCCGGATTTGCATCTAGGCTGTCAACGGCCTTTCGCCGAAAATCGACAATCGATCCAGCCCGCCCCGACACCCCCATGATGCTAACGTTCCTGAGAGGAACCGGAAAATGCGGCTCGATCTGGTTTTTTCCATCAAAGCGGAACAGTTGATACATATGGAACAAAAAACGGTGGTGTGTGTTTCTCGTCCATTCCAAGTGTAATGACGTTGAGGACTTGAACCATGCTTGGCACGATACTTCTGATTATCCTTATTCTGCTTTTGATCGGCGCCTTACCGAATTGGGGCTATAGCCGGGGATGGGGCTATGGACCTTCGGGCGGTTTAGGGCTAGTTCTCGTGATTATTATTATTCTTGTGCTACTTGGTCGCATCTAAGCGACGGAAAAAACTGGGAGATATGTCATGATGAAAAAGATTGTGCTCATTGGCGCTCTCGTTGGCGCGCTTGCCTCCTGCACGGCGACTGAACAGGGTACCGCGATCGGTGCCGGTACAGGCGCTATTATAGGTGGCGCTGTCAGCAACAGCTGGGGCGGCGCTGCCGTGGGCGCAGTTGCCGGTGGTCTTGCTGGCGCATTGATCGGCCAGTCCGTTGAGCGGCGTGGCTACTGCGTCTACAGGGATCGGTACGGCCGCCGCTACGAAGCACGTTGCCCACGCTACTAAAGCCCGGGAAAGCGCCTAGCAGCCTTATCATTTTGAGATCGAAAGCGCCGGCTTGAATCGGCGCTTTTTTGTTTGAAAAGTGGTCGCGATAAACGTGTCGCCGACAAGAAAAGGCCGCGTCGTTTCCGAAGCGGCCATAGTTCTCAGCGCTGAAGCGGACGATCAGTCCTTTGAGCGCTCGACGTAGGCATTGTCTTCCGTCGCGATAACAACGCGCGTGCCGGCGTTGATGTGCGGCGGCACCATGGTGCGCACGCCGTTCGACAGCATTGCCGGCTTGTAGGACGAAGAAGCCGTCTGGCCCTTAACGACCGGCTCGGTTTCCGTAATTTCGAGAGTCACGTGGCTCGGCAGCTCGAGTGCAAGCGGAAGGCCTTCATGGATCGACAGAATGCAGGTCATGCCTTCCTGCAGATAGGCCTTCTGATCGCCCATCGTTTCATTGTCGACGACGACCTGGTCGTAGGTCGCCGGGTTCATGAAGTGGAACCCTTCGCCATCTTCGTAGAGGTATTGGAAGTTCACGTCTTCGACGAAAGCGCGCTCCACCTGTTCGGTCGTACGCCAGCGCTCGGAGACCTTGACGCCATCGACGATACGACGCATGTCGACCTGGGTAACCGGCGTGCCCTTGCCCGGATGAAAGTTCTGGGCAGTCAGAACGACGTAGAGCTTGCCATCCACGTCGAGAACGTTGCCCTTGCGGACGGAAGAGGCGATGACCTTGACCATTAAGACTTCCTTGTAACTCGGCTTTTGGCGTCGTAGAGGACTGTCGATACAGCCCCGGAGACGCGAGTGATTATTCTTTGGGGGCGCAACTAACCTAAAATCCGGCAAATAGCCAGCCCCAGCGTTGGACAGGTCGGTCAGGACAAATGCCAATGAATCCCTCGATCGCCAAAGTGTCGCCGTGGTGGACGCCGAGCATGCATTTGGACCGCCGCCCGTTCCTGATTGGACGAAATGCGATCCAGTCTGCATTGCGCGGCTACTTCCTGAGCGAGGATTTTCTGGAGGTCGACACCGCAACGCTGCAGGTCTCGCCAGGCAACGAGGCGCACCTTCATGCGTTTGCCACTGAGGCATTGACGACCGACGGCCAGACGGCGGCGCCGCTTTACCTGCATACATCGCCTGAGTTTGCCTGCAAGAAACTGCTTTCGGCCGGAGAGCAGCGCATCGCCTGTTTCGCACACGTTTATCGCAATCGCGAGCGTGGACACTTGCATCATCCGGAATTCACAATGCTTGAGTGGTATCGTGTGGGCGAAAGCTATGAGAGCCTGATGATGGACTGCGTTCGCATTTTAGCGCTTGCTGCAGAAACGATGAAGACGGCACGGCTCACCTATAAAGGCAGTGACTGCGATCCGTTCGCAGGGCCGGACCGAATAAGCGTTGCCGCAGCTTTCGAACGCTATGCCGGCATCGATCTCCTGGCTTCCGTTTCCGCCGATGGTGCGACGGATCGGGCGAAGCTCGCTGACCAGATGAAGCGGATCGGCATGCGTGTTGCGGACGATGATGGCTGGGCCGATCTGTTCAGCCGCGTCCTTGTCGAGAAGGTCGAGCCTCATTTGGGTTTCGGTCGAGTGACCATTCTTGACGAGTATCCGGTGGCGGAAGCAGCGTTGGCGCGCCCCTCCGCTCGTGATCCCCGTGTTGCCGAACGTTTCGAGGTCTATGCTTGCGGGGTCGAGCTTGCGAACGGCTTTGGCGAGCTTACCAATCCGGCGGAACAGCGCCGTCGCTTCGAGATCGAGATGTCTGAGAAGGCCCGCATCTACGGCGAAAGCTATCCTCTGGATGAGGATTTTCTGGACGCGCTTGCCATCATGCCCGAGGCAAGTGGGATCGCTCTCGGCTTCGATCGGTTGGTGATGCTGGCAACCGGCGCGTCGCGGATCGATCAGGTGATGTGGGCCCCGGTCGCGGAGTACGGCAGATGAACAGTATCGTGCCTATCAAGACCGTCGAGGGTCTGGAAAGCGCTGGGCTGATGGGTCAGAGAAACCGGGACGCGTTGGCTGATGTAGCCGCACGCTACGCCATTGCATTGACGCCAGCGGTCGTGCGCTTGATTGATCGCACGGACGCTGCAGACCCGATCGCCAGGCAATTCGTACCAGATGCGGCCGAGCTCAACGTCGTGCCCGAAGAGCGTGCGGATCCGATCGGCGATGAAGCCCACAGTCCCGTGCAGGGGATCGTTCATCGCTATCCCGATCGGGTATTGTTGAAGGCCGTGCATGTCTGCCCAGTCTACTGTCGTTTCTGCTTTCGCCGCGAGATGGTTGGCCCGCAAGGCCTGGGCACGCTAGACCCCGAGGCAATGACGGCAGCCTTTGCCTACATTCGAGACCATAAGGAAATCTGGGAGGTGATCCTGACGGGCGGCGATCCGTTGGTGCTGTCTCCGCGACGGTTGGAAGAAATTCTTCGCGAACTGGCATCGATCGATCACGTGAAGATCGTGCGGTTCCATACACGCGTTCCCGTGGTGGATCCTTCAAGAGTTGATGCAGCCTTGATTGCAGCCCTGAGAGCGAGTGGCAAAACCGTCTACGTGGCGCTGCATGCCAATCATCCTCGCGAACTGACCGAAGAGGCACGCGCGGCGTGTGCCCGTCTGATCGATGCCGGAATTGTCATGGTCAGCCAATCGGTGCTCCTGAGGGGCGTCAATGATGATCCAGAAGTACTTGCAGGGTTGATGAAGGCCTTCGTCGAGACGCGTGTGAAGCCTTACTATCTGCACCATCCGGACCTCGCTCCCGGCACGAGCCATTTTCGGCTGACGATCGAAGAAGGGCAGAAGATCGTCGCTGCTTTGCGCGGCCGGATCTCCGGTCTCTGCCAACCCACCTACATACTCGACATACCGGGCGGCCATGGCAAGGCCGTCATCGGTGAGCAGTCGATCAGAGAGGCGGGCGAGGGCTGCTATTCTGTTTCGGATTATCGCGGTGCCGAGCACTTGTATCCGCCGGTCGCCTAGTAAAAACGGGGCGGGCGAAGTGTTGTTCTTGAACAATGTGTCGCGAGACCTCTTCATGGCGCGAGAATATAAATCGTAGGCAAAATATTGAAATCCAACGTAAGTTCCACGTCCTCCCGTTTCTCCTATAAGAATTTAGTTGAGGTGCTTAGCTCACTTTAACTACGTCATTTAGGAGAATTTTGTCTTTTCCAGACTACGCCTATTCCGAGAACAAGGCAGTTTCGCCACTCGAGATATGATCATCTTGGAGAAGTCATAATGAATACTACGATCCGTGAGCTCCTGGTCAAATTTGGAAAGATTCCCGTCTCTGTTGACCAAGTTGCCGACGATGCCGACCTCTATGCGGTGGGCCTAACTTCCTTCGCTTCCGTGCAGCTTATGCTTGGTATCGAAGAGGCATTTGATATCGAGTTTCCCGACAATCTCTTGAATCGCAAGTCTTTCGCCAGCATCGCGGCGATCGCGAAGACTGTCGACCAGATCAAAGATAGCCGGAAGGTCGCCTAAATGAACTTTCCGGTCAAAATCGCGGAAGCGGATCTTGCCTCCAGAGTCGCCCGCGTGTCAGCGATTGCGGCAAAGCATGCGGACTCCGTCGATTTTGATGGGAGGTTCCCGCACGAAGCAGTGGAGGCAATGAGGGCCGAGCGACTGCTCGGAATTCAGATCCCACGCCATTTCGGGGGCGAAGGCGCGACGATCGCACAGATCGCCGAGCTGTGCTCGATGCTTGGGCAGGCGTGTTCGGCGGCTGCCATGGTCTTCGCCATGCATCACATCAAGCTCTGCAGTCTTGTCGAGCACGGCGCCGAGAGCGAATGGCATCGGGCCTTCATGCAACGCGTAGCGGCCGAGCAATTGCTGATCGCATCGGCGACGACGGAGGGCGGCATTGGCGGCAATCTCAGGAATAGCATCTGTGCGATCGAGGTGGAGGGTGATAGTTGCCGTCTCGAGAAAGACGCGACCGTCATATCCTATGGCTCCTACGCCGATGCGATCATGATTACGTCGCGCGCCCATGCAAATGCGGCTTCCTCCGATCAGGTCCTGACTGTCTTCCTCAAGGAGCAGTACGCTCTGGAAAAGACCCACGCGTGGAACACGCTCGGCATGCGCGGCACGTGTTCGGATGGCTTCCTCTTCAAGGGCGAGGCCCCAGCTCGACAAATTCTACCGAAGCCCTTCGCGGAGATCGCGGCTCAATCCATGCTGGCTTCATCGCACCTGCTTTGGAGCGGCGTGTGGTATGGCATCGCCGTCGATGCCGTGGGGCGGGCGCAGGCGTTCGTGCGCGCTGCGGCGCGCAAGTCACCAGGGGCGCCACCGCCCGGAGCCCTGCGATTGGCCGAGGTCTCCAATCTGCTGCAAATGGTTCGCTCGAACGTCGTCACCGGCCTGAAGGCCTACGAGGATGCCAAGAGCGACGCAGACAAGCTTTCCTCGATGGGCTTTGCCGTCACGATGAACAACGTGAAGATTGCCTCATCGGAAACGATTCTCGAAATCGTCAATCACGTGATGCTGATTTGCGGGATCATGGGCTACAAGAATGGCACGCCATTCAGCGTCGGCCGACATCTGCGCGATGCCCACGCCGCACAACTCATGATCTCGAACGACCGCATCCTCGGCAACACGTCGAGCATGCTTCTTGTCCACAAGCAGGACACTAGCTTATTGGGGTGACGACATGGACGTGCAGACAACGTTTCTGGACAGGCTTTTTGAATCGGGCCTCCTGATCGATACGGGCGTTGACGGTCTTTACGGGCGCAGCGGACAATTCGAAGATGTGATCGTCGCCTTCGAGCGCCTGATCGACAAGTTCGGCGGCGCCGACGGCGCTGAAGCGATGCGTTTTCCGCCCGGGATGAATCGCGCCTTCTTCGAGAAGAGCGGCTACATGAAGAGCTTCCCGCAGCTCGCCGGCACCGTTCACAGTTTCTGTGGCAGCGAGCTCGACCACGTCAGCCTCCTTCAATGCATGGAAGTGGGTGACGACTGGACGAAGGATCAGCAGGCGACTGACATCGTGTTGACTCCTGCGGCATGCTATCCGCTCTATCCGACAGTTGCTCGCCGCGGCAAACTGCCGATGAGTGGCAGCCTCTTCGATCTGCAATCCTATTGCTTCCGCCATGAACCTTCGCAGGATCCCGCGCGCCAGCAGCTCTTCCGCATGCGTGAATATATTTGCATGGGTACGGAAGAGCACGTCACGGATTTCCGTCAACGCTGGATGGACCGCGGCGTCGAAATGATGAAGGCGGTCGGCCTCGATGTGGCCATCGATGTCGCGAACGATCCGTTCTTCGGCCGCGCCGGCAAAATGCTGGCTAACAATCAGCGCGATCAGAACCTGAAGTTCGAGCTGCTCATTCCGATCACCTCGGTTGCTAAGCCGACGGCCTGCATGAGCTTCAACTACCATCAGGATGCGTTCGGCACGAAATGGGGCCTTTATCTTGAAGACGGCAGCGTTGCGCATACCGCCTGCGTTGGCTTCGGGCTTGAACGCATCGCGCTCGCGCTGTTCCATCACCACGGGCTCGAGGTCAAGCATTGGCCTGCCAAGGTGCGTCAAGCGCTGTGGGGCTGAACGAAACGATGAGAGCCGTCTTCCCACGGGTGCGCCCGGACGGCCATCAGCCGCATCCGCTGCACTCCAGCGAGCGCGTGTGGCCTGAAACCAATTGCTACGTCGACCTTTGGATCGAAGTGCTGAACGCCGTCGGCGCTGCGCCGGAGGCGATGCTTGGCTTCACGCTCACCCAGGATTTCGAGGGCGATCAATTCACCTTCTTCAAGGTGCCCCTCGAGGATCTTGAGGCACTCTACGACATCCGCGTCACCGAACTTGCCATCTTCGACCGCGTCGAACGGCACGTTGAGGTGCAGATTGCACTCGGGCGTCTTTGCCTGATCGAGATGGATTCGTTCTATATGCCCGATACGCAGGGCACTGCCTACCGGACCGAGCATGGCAAGACCACCGTCGCAATCAACAGGCTCGACTTCGCCGGCAAGCGCATCGAGTATTTTCACAACGGCGGTTACTTTCAGCTCGAGGGCGAAGACTTCGATGGGCTGTTCCAGCTCAACCTGAAGCCACAAGATCCGTCGTTCCTTCCATATACGGAGTTTGCAAAGTTTCCCGCCCGTATTCCTGACGCTGCGCATGTCAGCACCACCGCGCGCAAACTTCTTGAACGTCACTTCGGTCGCCGGCCGGTCTCGAATCCTATTCGGGCCTTCGCCGAAGTGTTTCCGCAGCAGGTGGAAGCGGTCGCAGAGCGGCCATTTGGCTTCTTTCACAAGTATGCGTTCAACACGCTACGCCAGTTTGGCGCCAATTTCGAACTTGCCGGCGACCATCTTGCCTGGCTCTCTGCCAACGAATTCTCGTCCGCCATCGCTGATGCGCGCCGGATTTCCGAAATTGCAAAGTCGGTGCAGTTCCAGCTCGCCCGGGCTGTGACGCGGAAGAAATATGATCCACTGCGCACAGCGCTTGATCCGGCAGCCGATGCATGGGATTCCATGATGGCTGCGCTCAAGGAGCGCTTGTGAAGCCGGGAGTCTAAGCATGCGGGGACGGTTGGCGAGTGTCGGCGCGGAGGAAACTCTGCTCGCCGCAGGCTGGAATCTGGTTCTGACGGAGCCGGACGCTTGCGCAACCCCTCATGACATTCCCTTATCCGCACAGTACATCGCCGCCGAAGTGCCGGGAACTGTCGCCGCGGCATTGGAAAAGGCCGGGCGCTTCGATCGCGAGAATCCGGAGCCGCTCGACACCCGCGACGCGTGGTATCTCTGCCGGCTTTTTGACGCGCAGCCCGGCGACGCGATCCTGCGCTTCGAGGGGTTGGCAACGCTGTGTCATGTCTTCCTCAATGGCCAGGAAATCCTGTCGTCGGAAAGCATGTTCACCATGCACGAGATACCGGTGACGCTCTCGGGCGGCGACGAGTTGGTACTTTGCTTCCGAGCCCTTGCGCCAAAGCTGGCCGAATCCGGCCCTCGCGCCCGCTGGCGTCCGCAGATGATCACGCCGCAAGGCTTGAAGAACGTTCGCACGACGTTGCTTGGACGGATGCCGGGCTGGTGTCCTGAAATTCATGCGGTTGGGCCGTGGCGTGCCATCACGCTCGTGCGCCGCGATGTCGTTTCGATCGACAATGTCACCGTCCGTGCCGTGCTTGAGGCGGACGGTACCGGGCGGTTGAGCGTTTCGCTTCACACGAATGTCGACAATCCGGATTTGATGCTTCGTTGTGGAGAGATCGAGCAGGCCTTCGAAAAGATTGGAGACAGCCACTACTCGGCGATTCTGAAGCTGAAGGACGTTGATCTCTGGTGGCCGCACACGCATGGCGCGCCTCAACTTTATGATTACTCGATTGTCATCGACGGCGTTGCGCATCATGTAGGGCGAACAGGTTTTCGGCGGATCGACGTCGATCGCGGATCGCACGGAGATGATTTTGCGCTGTTGATCAACGGCGAACGCATCTTCTGCCGTGGTGCTGTCTGGACGACCGCCGATATCGTTCGGCTGCCGGGCGGCCGGTCGGACTACGAGCCGTTCTTGCGCCTGGCCGCGGAGGCGGGCATGAACATGATCCGCATTGGCGGGACGATGGCCTATGAGACACCGGAGATCTTTCAGCTCTGTGACGAACTCGGCCTGCTTGTCTGGCAGGACTTCATGTTCGCCAATTTCGACTATCCGAAGAACGACAAAGCTCTGACGGCGCATGTCCACGCGGAGGTTGAGGAACTCCTGCATGCCGTCCAGGGATGCCCGTCGCTCGCGGTATTGTGCGGCGGCAGCGAAATCTACCAGCAGGCGGCCATGCTTGGATTGCCGCAGGACTATTGGTCGGGTCCGATCACGGAGGAGATTATTCCGGCGATTGCCGGACGCATGCGGCCCGACGTCCCGTATGTGCCAAATTCACCTTCTGGCGGCGCGATGCCGTTTTCTCCGAACGTTGGGGTTACCCATTACTACGGCGTCGGCGCCTATATGCGACCGCTTGACGACGCTCGACGAGCGAATGTTCGCTTCGCGGCCGAGAGCCTGGCTTTCGCTCATGTGCCACAGCAGCGAACGCTGCAACGCCATCTGGATGTTCCGCCGGTCCACAGTCCGCTATGGAAATCGCGTGTTCCCCGCGACCGCGGCGCGTCGTGGGATTTCGAGGACGTAAGGGATTTCTATCTGGCAGAACTCTATCGCGAGGATCCGGCGCGGCTTCGTCGTGAAGATCGCGCGCGGTACCTCGATCTTTCCCGCGTCGTCACGGGCGAAGTTGTGGAAGCAACCTTCGCCGAATGGCGCCGCAATGGGTCGACATGCAACGGCGCATTGGTCTGGACCCTGCAGGATCTGATGCCTGGTGCCGGTTGGGGTGTGATCGATTCGACCGGCGAGCCGAAGCCGGCCTGGTATGCCCTGCGCCGCGCTTTCCGGCCGGTGCAGGTGGTCGTGACCGACGAGGGCACGAATGGCCTCGACGTTCACGTGCTGAATGAGACCGAGCACGCTCTCCAGCTTGATCTCGAGCTGGTTTGTTTGAGGCACGGCAAGCAGCACGTCGTCAGTGGCGGCCGCATTCTGACGTTGGCGCCGAGAAGTCGCGAGTCCTTTGCCGCCACCGATCTCTTTGGCGCATTTTTCGACACGACCTACGCCTTCCGCTTCGGCCCACCTTCTCACGACGTCACCGTTGCTCGCTTGCGTCTGCCGGATGGTGGTCTGGTGGTCGCCGACGCCTTCTATTTTCCGTTGGGGCGCTCGAAGGCCTTCCACGATGCCGAAATCCAGGTGGCGGTGACGCGACACGACAATGCGTGGGGGCTCGATATCGCAGTCGACAGGTTCGCGCAGTCCGTCCACGTCGCTGTTGATGGCTATCGACCGGACGACGACTGGTTTCATCTTGCCCCCGGCGCCGCCAAACGCGTCCGGTTGCTTCCGCTATCGGGGTCGGCAGATGGAGAAGCGCCGTCCGGTGAGATCACAAGCCTAGGTAGCTCGCGAGCCGTCTCATTTTAAAGCCCAAGCCCGCCATTGCGGGACTGGCAGGCGTTTGAAACGGCTGCTCAGAACGCCTTGAAGGTCAGCGTTGTCAGCGAACGCACGATGCCGGGTATGTTGGCGATGTTATCGTTGATGAACTTGCCAATGTCCTGCCCTTCTTCGATGTAGACCTTGAGCAGAAGATCATAGTCGCCGCTCGTCGAGTAGAGCTCGGAAGCGCGCTCTGTTTGGTAAATGGCGTCGGCGACCTCGTAGGTCTTGCCGGGTGCGCATTGGAGCTGAACGAAAATTGGCTTCATCGAAGTTTCCTGCATCATATTCTGGTTCGGCGCATAATGGTCGAAAGCGCCATGTCGGCGCAAGCTGTTCCGTTAGATGGCGGCTTCTCGAACGATCCAGCGGCGAAATGCTTCCAAAGGCGCGTAGTCGGCCCGTTCTGTCGGATAGGCAAGATAGTAGCGCTCGCTGCTTTCCATTTCGCGATCGACGGCTGCAATCAGGTCGCCGCGCTTCAGCTCGTCGTAGATGAGAAAGGTCGGCAGCAGCGCAACGCCGAGACCCGCCATCGCCACTTGGGCGGCGATCGCGAACTGGTCGAAGAGCATGCCGTGCACGGTCTGAAAATTCACGCCATTGTCGGCGAACCAGCGCTCCCAGGCATCCGGCCGCGTCGTCAGATGCAGCAGTGGAACGTCGAGCAAATCTTGCGCCGTGCTGATCGCGTGCCGGCTGCGGAACTCGGGGCTGCAGGCCGGGACGGTCTTCTCCGACATCAGAAATGTCAGCTCCGCGCCAGGCCAATGCGGGTGACCGAAGTGAATGGCCGCGTCTATGGAATCGAGCCGGAAGTCAAAGGGCGACAGTCGGGTGACGAGGTTGATCGTCACCCCTGGATTGGCAGTAAGGAAGCGTCCGAGCCGCGGGGCCAGCCAGCGCGTCCCGAATGTCGGGAGAATGGCCAGATTGAGCGTACCGCCATGCGGATTGGCACGGAGGTTCAGCGATGCACTCGAAATGCGTCGCAGTGCCTCGCGAATCTCGCGCGCATAGGCGTCACCGGCGAGGGTCAACCGCACGGTCTGACGTTCGCGCAAAAACAGCTCGACGCCGAGCTGCTCTTCCAGTGCCTTGATCTGGCGGCTGACGGCACTTTGTGTGAGGTCGAGTTCTCGCGCGGCAGCCGTCACGCTGCCGGCGCGTGAGACGGATTCGAATGCGACCAGCAAGGATGTCGAGGGAAGAAATCTTCGTGACGGCAGCATCCATCATTCCATTTGAGAATAAGCTGTTTCCTAAATGTCGATATTTACGGCATCTGGGGCTTTGTAAAGTAATTCATGTGACGGAATCGGAATGAACTGGAAATGCGATCGATCTGCCGCGCCCACCGTTTCCGGGGTTGCGGCCGGCAGCCTGATCAGTGGTTTCATGAGCAAAGGCACGGCGCTAGAATGTCGCCAGTTTAATGGATGGATTTGATCGATGCTGAACGATCCCCGCTCCCACGGCCTCTGGGAAAAAACCGCTCCGCAGCCGCCTGTGACTTCCGCGCTTACCGGCGCCGTGAGCGCCGACGTCGTTGTCGTGGGCGGAGGCTATACGGGGCTTTCCTCAAGTCTCCATCTGGCCGAGGCGGGCTCAAAGGTCGTGCTTTTGGAAGCTGCGGAGATCGGCTTCGGCGGCGCGGGCCGCAACGTTGGCCTCATCAACGCCGGCATGTGGGTAATGCCTGACGACCTTCCCGGTGTTCTCGGCCCTGTTTACGGCGAGCGTTTGCTCGACCTGTTGGGCAACGCTCCAAGGCTGGTGATGGAGTTGATCGACAAGCACGGCATTGCCTGCGAGCTCGAACGGAACGGCACGCTTCACGTCGCCGTTGGCGCGAGTGGCTTGAAGGAGATCGAGGATCGCGCTCGCCAATGGGCGGCGCGCGGGGCGCCGGTGATACTGCTTGATGCGGCGGAGACGGCCAGACGTGTCGGCAGCAGTGCCTATACGGGATCGTTGCTCGACATGCGCGCAGGCACGCTGCAGCCGCTCGCTTACGCCCGCGGCCTTGCACATGCGGCGCTCAAGGCTGGCGTTTCAATCCACACGTCGAGCCCCGTCATCGGGACCGAGCGGAAAGGCGATCGCTGGACCATCAAGACCGCAAAGGGGGAGGTCACGGCCGACTGGATTATCGTGGCGACCGACGCCTATAGCACAGGCCCCTGGGAAGCGGTGCGCAACGAGCAGGTGCACCTACCCTATTTCAATCTGGCCACCCGGCCGCTCAGCGACAATCTGCGCGGTTCGATTCTTGCCGGGCGCGAAGGCGTTTGGGATACGAAGGAAATCCTGTCGTCCTACCGCATGGATCAGGCCGGACGTCTTGTCTTCGGCAGTGTCGGTGCTCTACGCAATACCGGGCTTGGGATCCACACGGCCTGGGCGAAACGGTCTTTGAAAAAGCTCTTTCCGCAGCTTGGCGACGTCGAATTCGAATGCGAGTGGTATGGCAAGATCGGGATGACCGACAATGCTCTGCCGCGGTTCCACAGGTTCGCGCCGAATGTTGTGGGCTTCTCCGGCTATAATGGTCGCGGTATCGCCCCCGGCACCGTCTTCGGCCGCACGCTTGCCCAGCTTGTCCTGAAGCAGACGACGGAAGCAGACTTGCCATTGCCGTTAACGGCGCCGTCCGAGCCGAGCTTCCGCGCGGTGAAGGAAATGTGGTACGAAGCCGGCGCCCAAGTGGCACATTTCGCCGACGCCCGCTTTTGAGAAACGAGGTTGAACCCATGACCATTTCTGCACTTGATCTCGCCACCGAGACGAAAAGACTGCTCACAGAATTGGGCGTCGGTGCCCACCGCTATACGGGCGGCACGCTCCGTGTCACCTCTCAGGTCACTGGCAAGGAGATCGGGGCGCTGAAGGAGCATTCGGCTTCCGAGGCAAAGGCTGCGATTGAGGCCGCCCACAAGGCGTTCCTCGATTGGCGGGCCGTTCCAGCTCCGAAGCGCGGCGAACTCGTGCGCCTGCTCGGCGAAGAGCTTCGTGCCGCAAAGAACGCTCTCGGGCGGCTTGTCTCGATCGAGGTTGGCAAGATCACGTCCGAAGGGCTCGGCGAAGTCCAGGAAATGATCGACATCTGCGACTTTGCCGTCGGCCTGTCACGCCAGCTTTATGGTCTAACCATTGCCACCGAGCGCTCGGAACACCGAATGATGGAAAGCTGGCATACGCTTGGTGTCGTCGGCATCATCTCGGCCTTCAATTTCCCGGTCGCCGTCTGGTCCTGGAACGCGGCGCTGGCGCTTGTCTGCGGCAACTCGACGGTCTGGAAGCCATCGGAGAAGACACCGCTGACGGCGCTTGCCGTTCAAGCGATTTTTGAAAGGGCGCTGAAGCGGTTCATTGCCGAAGGCGGCGTCGCGCCTGCCAACCTCTCGACCTTGCTCATCGGCGGTCGCGATGTCGGGGAAGTCCTCGTCGACCATCCCAAGGTGCCACTCGTCTCCGCGACCGGCTCGACGGCCATGGGCCGCGCTGTCGGTCCACGCCTGTCGCAGCGTTTCGCGCGGTCGATCCTAGAGCTCGGCGGCAACAATGCCGCGATCATCTGCCCAACGGCCGACCTTGATCTGACGCTGCGTGGCATTGCCTTTTCAGCCATGGGCACGGCCGGCCAGCGCTGCACGACATTGCGCCGCCTGTTCGTTCACGAGAGCGTCTATGACAAGCTCGTTCCGCGGCTACAGAAGGCCTATGGCTCGGTGTCGATCGGCAACCCGCTGGAGGCCGGTACGCTGGTCGGGCCGCTGATCGACAAGCAGGCGTTCAGCAATATGCAGTCCGCATTGGAACAGGCGAAGGTGGCTGGCGGCAAGGTCACCGGGGGTGAGCGCGTCGAAAACGGTGCGGGAGACGCCTTCTATGTCCGTCCGGCGCTCGTTGAAATGCCCTCACAGACTGGCCCTGTCGAGCATGAGACGTTTGCGCCGATCCTCTACGTCATGAAGTACACCGATTTCGATCAGGTATTGGAACTGCACAACGCCGTGCCGCAAGGGCTTTCTTCTTCGATCTTCACGAATGACATGCGTGAAGCCGAGACCTTCGTTTCGGCTCGTGGTTCGGATTGCGGAATTGCCAATATCAACCTCGGTCCGTCCGGAGCCGAAATCGGTGGTGCGTTCGGCGGCGAGAAGGAAACCGGCGGTGGCCGCGAATCCGGCTCCGACGCCTGGAAAGCCTACATGCGCAGGGCGACGAACACGGTCAATTACGGCAAGACATTGCCGCTCGCACAAGGCGTGAAGTTTGACGTTGAATGATTGCTGCTGCATTGCAGCTGGAAGGGCGATGACATAACACGTCATCACCCTTTTTCTTTTTTGCAGGTCGCCATGCATTTGACTTTGGCTGCGGCGGAAACGCTGGTTATCGATGCCCTGACGCGCAATCGCGTGGACGAGGCAAATGCGCGCTCGGTCGCCAGGGCGCTTGTTGCTGCCGAAGCGGCTGGACAGGGAGGTCATGGCCTGCGCCGCGTCGAGGCTTACGCAAAGCAGGCGAGGGCAGGCAAGGTCGATGGATTTGCCAAGCCGCAGCTCGAACGACTGTTTCCTGCGGTTGTGCGGATCGATGCCTGCCACGGCTATGCCTATCCTGCGTTTGATCTCGCCGCCTCGGTTCTTCCGGAGATTGTCAGGGAGCAGGGCATTGCCTTGGCGGCAGTTCACCGTTCGCACCACGCCGGCGTTCTTGCGCTGACCGTCGAGCGGTTTGCGGAAATGGGGTTTGTCGCTCTGATGGTTGCCAACGCCACCGCCTCCATGGCGGCCTGGGGCGGGCGGAAACCCGTCTTTGGAACGAGTCCCATCGCGTTTGCCGCGCCGATCCCGATGACTGACCCTCTCGTCATTGATCTCGCGCTCTCGCGCGTCGCCCGTGGCAAAGTGATGGCCGCACGCCAGAAAGGCGTTGATATCCCTGCAGATTGGGCCTTTGACCGGAACGGTCAGCCGACGACGGATGCCCTTGCCGCACTCGAGGGGACGATGGCCCCATCTGGAGAGGCCAAAGGTGCGGCCTTAGCAATGATGGTCGAATTCCTTGCCGGCGCACTGACCGGGGCCAATTTCTCCTTCGAGTCCTCCTCGCTTTTTGACGACAAGGGTTCAGCGCCCGGTCTTGGGCAGATGCTTGTTGTCATCAACCCGGCCGCTAGCGGTGGAAATGGCGTGGCGGAAAGGTTGGCCAGGTTGGCGGACGAGATTTCGTCCGACCCCGGCGTTCGGCTCCCCGGGCGTCGCGGCCAAACGGCTCGTAGACAGGCGCTGGAAAGCGGCCTCGAGGTCGAGGATGAAGTTGTTGCCACCATCTATTCGCTCTAGCTAG
>Ga0123342_1004014_pt1 | contig 22996 bp, 7 predicted proteins | sample Turbeawhitnodule_FD_89960 | JGI IMG/M metagenome (GOLD analysis project Ga0123342, IMG submission 89960) | Root nodule microbial communities of legume samples collected from Mexico - Turtle bean Mexico white nodule | ecosystem: Host-associated > Plants > Roots > Nodule | place: Mexico: Nepantla... | reverse complement strand
TCATTCCTAAATAGGCTCCTCTGTTTTCTTACAAACGTGCTACTGTTTTCAATTTACTGCAATTAATTGGCTCATAGGAAATTTGTGAAAATTTGGATTTACATACTTCAAAGTGTTACAAAAAGCATAGAAAAAAGAATCATTCAAAAATTCCAAGTACACAAAAAATGATAAATAAAATACGAAAAGTCACTCCTGGCTAGCTCATTCAGTATTCTTAACACAAGTTTGGCTTAACGAGTACTTTTTTTGGCTTGCAGCGACTCCTGGTTGACCCGTTCAAGTAATTTTTCCACAAGTCACTTCTGCCTTAACCAAGTATTCTTCACAAGTCACCTTTGACTTAAGTGACTATTCTTTGAACATTAGCCATAATTGCTATTAACCAGTATTCTTTGCCAAACATTCCCTTTTGGCTAAGATGTAGATATAATAATTGTATAAGTGTTGATCAAATAATCACAAGCTTTTTGTCACTAGAGATTGATCGTTCATTGTCATATATAAGATTGATGCTCTCTCTTATAGCTTGATAAAATGAACACTAATAGTGTTCTTCTTAAAGTTGTTTGTTGGCTCAAAAAATTTAGTAGTGTTTTTGTACAATATCACATCATTTATGTCTTTCTTCTTCTTCTTCAGTTGCTTTATATAGGCTCCTAAGAAAATAGTCATTGTAGATTTGTGTTTGGTTGTTGAGCAGCTTCATCTCTTTTGGATGTCCTTTTATGCCTAACGAGCTTACTTGAGTGAGATGCATTAAATGCATTCCATGTAGCATTAAATGCTCCTTTTTTCTTTACATAATCTTCCCAATAGTTGGATGTGGTTACCTCTTCTTGACTTTGCTAATCATGCAAAGTCGAACGATGTACATAGCCTTTTCAGAGTTGTCAATACTTAGTGTTAGCAATTGCAAAAGAAAAACAGCTTTAGCTTGAACTTCAAGAGATCTTTGATATTGACTTTAGCTGGCATCTTTAGTGGATCTCTTTTGTAGATGAAAGTAGCAGACATTCCCTACAACATATAATATGCATATATGTTTTTGTGAGGTACAATGTTAGCTTATTGTTATGTTCTCGTTGTCTAATCATATCTTGTTCCATGTCAAACATAAAAACAAGACTACATAGTGTTGTATCATCTGTTAGATGGAACACTTGTGTCTTAGATGATATGTTGTTTGAACAAAGTTATCATCTTATAGACGAAGTATGATCATGTTTTACACTTAGTTGTTTTTAATACTTAATCAAAATTTTAGGGTGTTGGACGTCTTCTCTAACGCCACCCTAGTTCTAGAGGAGGGAAAATTGATACAACCTCTCACACTAAAACTACACTTGGATGCGTGAGCGTTGAACAACATTGTTTGAGCAACCAGTTGAGCACTTGAGTAATGAACCTAGGCAACAACATTAAATGTCAATGCTACTTGATCCTCGCTCGAGAGACCAACTTATCGTTAGGGAAAGATATGTAAATGAAAACAATTTAAGACCATCACATAATTGAGCCAAAACTAAACTCTTTTCAAAACAAAAAATATTCCCTAAATTCAACTTAAAAAAATGTTTTGGTCAAATTGATTTTCATACCTAATAACTTCATGAACAAAAACATTATATAACAAGATCATATTTCCATAGTAAAAAAATAACTTTTCAACCAATTTCGTAAACATGATTTCAACACTTAAATCAAGCATCCAACTAAATTCAAATAAATCAATAAACTCCAATTATTTATATAAACTTTGTACATACACAAAACATAGTCTAGTAAGGGTTCATCCTATCTTTTAATCCAAAATCCCTTAAAACTTCAATTTATCCAGTTGAATATCTTAATTAAGTTAACTTCTCTCATTTGGAGTAAACTTACCCTTAAGATATTGAAGCCTAATAGATGAAGAACTCAAAATCTATAGAAATTCTTTGAAGAGGTTATAGAAAGTTTAACCTAGAAATCAAAACAATCTCAAAATTGCATGAAAAATAGGTTAATGAGTTTAATTTTCTTTCTTTATCAAAATATATATATATATATATATATATATCATTTAAAATTATTAAATTAAATTTGTAAAACAATGAATGGCTAAATACCATAATCAAGAGGGGATGAATTAGTTTAAAAATTTGACCTCATATGATTTTTTAAATTTCTTCCTAAAATTGTTGTTAAAAAGGGGTAATTCAGTAATTACTAATTACCGAGAACTAAAAGAATTCAAGAAAATATGACCAAAATGAAAAAGAAAAACACACAAAATTTTATACTTACTCGATTCTTCTCGACTCTACATCCAAATAATCCAAGCAACCCTAATTGAACTTTCTAGTAACAATCTTGAATTATCCAACTACAAGTTATGTAAAGAAGAAATACATATTCTCTTGAAACAACTTTGAAGAAGTTTTGCAAAGATAATAAAAACATCCAATTACCTACCGTTCACACACCAAATATTGGTGCAAGATTATCCAAACAAATTACAAAAAAAAAGGAAAAGTATCACAAAAAAATGTGACAGATTTACAATTGAAAGACCTATAACATGATTACCCCTTTTAATGAATTTTGAGTAATTCTTTTTCAAACAAGTTGTAATTTCTAATACTCTCAGAATATCTCCTAAAAAATAACAAATTTCTCTTTTACAAAAATGCATGATATGATATTAATGAATGAGAGAAAGCTTTCTTTTTAATAAAGTTTTGAGATAATTGATCAAATATATTATTATAAGTGATGATTGATTGTTATGTTCATCAAGTAACCTATAAAACATTTTAAAATAATTTAATCAATGAAAGATTGAGTTTTTGACTAAACCCTAAACCCTAAACATGTAAAAACAACTTTTGTACAAAATAATCAATTAAAACATTACATAATCTATTGAATATGACACTTGATATATCATATCTTGGAAACACATAATTGATTATTACTTATATAATTGATTATTTGTAATACATGAGAAAACATTTTTTAAATAAAAAAAATTGTTTATTTTTAACATAATTGATCATATGTGAGATAAGTGAAAAACAATTTTTACTCAACTAAAGGTAATCAATTATAAACTTAACAAATTTAAATTCACTCAATCAATTTTCCTAGGTTCAAGTCAATTTTAATTGGCTCAAGCCATTTTGATAACATTTGTTATTTTTGCTTAACTACCTTTTATTTCCCTTCTATAAGTCATAAAATTTATCAATTTGTAAATTATAAATGATTACAACTTTTAAAGATATATATTTGATTAAAATTATGCAACTTAAGTGTTTAAACGAATTGACTCAATTTCTTTGTGAAATTTAATGTTTTGTGACTATTGATGATATTTTCTAATTGTGTTTAAAAGTATAAATTTTTGTATGATGGAATGATATGTTGATGAATGAGATGAAAGGTGAATCATGTGAAATGTAATCAAGACATAGTATTATCAGGAAATGAAATATCGTGTTGAGATTTTTAGAAGGTTGTATTGATTTGTGAGTGCTTTGTGAAAAAGACGACCCTGACTACTTATATCTTGAAATCACATAGATGAAGAGTATCAGGTGGTGAGAGTCGAAGAAGGTTCATATGTTTGAGCTTTGAAAGAACGGATCAAAGCATATCATTGTGATTGGATGATTTAAATGTAAATTTGTATTGAAGGTTTAAAGAATAAATGGGTTACCCTATTTTCTTGTTGGTGTTGTTTCGTTTTAAAAATTTGTGATAATCGTATGTTACACGTGAGTAAAGAATGTTGCATGTTGAGACATGAGAGTGAAGATGATGGATTTTTCTTTTACTTTTTTTTTATGTTTTGTTTGATGATGTAAATATTTGAAAATCCTTATATGAAAAGATAAGATTTTATGATGTACCGGTATGGGTGAGACCAACACTTGATCACCCTGACCGATACCCACTTGACTGCCCGAGACCTGGTCTACTTGACCGAGACCAGGGGGGACCTCACCGAGACCCGACAGATTCAGCCGAGGCGACTGATACCTAAGAGGATTGGTCGAGACCACACAACCTTGGCCGAGACAAGTGGAATCATCACGGTCGGCCTGGTCGATCGACCCATACTACCGTTAACGCTCAAACCAAGGTCAGTGAAACTAATCCATCATTAAGAATTAGGTAATGCAATCCTAAGCAAGATCCACTCTGATAAACAGGCCCAACAAGGTAGACCCATTAGAATAGTATAAATAGCACACATTCCAAGGAGAAAGGTACGTCATTTATTACTGTTCACCTACCAGAACACCCTCACCCGCTTTACTGACTTGAGCGTCGGAGTGTCTTCGCAAGTACCCCCACCATCCGGTGTTCACCCGAGACCGAGTGCCGAAGGAGAAGCAAGAGGAGGAGAACCCCAGTTTACCACCCAACAACCTGACCGACCAAAAAAGAAAGAGAAGAAGACTTCAATAGTTCTTTAGGTCTTATTTCCCTGATAGAAACATATGATATAATAGTATGTTGATGTAAACTTTAACTATATATTAAACGTCATGATGTACATATTTGATAAGATAACTAGAACGTTACACTTTGAAACTTTGTGAAAGAGATTCACAAGACCTGAAGAATAAATTTTTCAAATAGTTTATGATATAATAGTATGATTATGTAAACTTCAAATATATATATTAAACATACATATTTGAAAAAATAATTAGAATGTTACATTTTGAAACTTTGTAAAAGGATTTTACGAGACATGGATGAAAGAAATCTACAATAAACAATATTATTTTTCCCACACATTTTATATACTCTATATTATGTTTCTCATAAATTTATTGTTTCCTATACATATTTATTCTCATTAAAAGTGTTAAGTTATTGATAGTTATTTGAGTTTTTCACAAATTATATCATTGAGAAATTTCTAATTATTCATGAAAATGTTGTAAAAATATTTCATGACTAATTAATTTGTTTTCTTATAAAAACAAAATCCACGAAAAAAATGTTGTAAAAATAATTCATGACTGATTATTTTTTCTTATAGTGTTAACAATAAATAAAAAACTAATTAGTTAAATTTATTGAGAAAAAAAAACCTTCTTATATAAACTAATCAATTTCAAATTGTAAATATTCTTATATCATCAATTAAGAAAAAGATTCATAATCATAATTTTGAAAATAGATATTACAGTTTGATAAACAGAACTAAACTAAAGAATATTTCACATTCCTAATCTTATTTTTGGAGAAAGATTTTACATATAAACATTTGTACTATATAGTTATTAAAACCCAAGGCATTGGTTTCAAAATGTTAGGTAAGCTATTATAATCTATTGAATTATGAGTGTCAATGGTGTTATTTTGTGGATGTGACGCATTTCTCGAAATAAATCACTTTCGAAAATAATGTTTTTCTATTTCCTATGTTTATTCTATGGGAGGCATTTTGTGATATGTATGGGCAAATGCTAAATCTAGACATCTCCTAACAAAAGTTTGAATATTAGTGAATGAGTATAACAAGGCACTTTCAGAAACAATTATTTTGTTGTAATGAAAATGGATTTCAACAAATACATATTTGGACAGATTTGAATTTTCATTTTATCATTAAAATTATATTAAAATATTAAATAACGTATTTTTAATTAAATAATTATTTTTTCATATAAATTGTGTATCATCTAAAGCCTAATCAAACTAGTACAACATTATTTTAAAATATTAAAATAATTTTGTCTCTTAATCGTGGACATGTAGTTATTATCTTAAATATTCATAAGGAGATTTTTACCTATATTATAATTTTAAATATTAATTATGTTTAAAATATTTCATAAATTTATATATTTTTAATTAAATTTATATTAAAATATTTATTTATTGATTGTTTAAATATATATATATATATATTTCAATGTTTTAAATTAAATTTATATTAAAATATTTGTTTATTGAGTGTTTAAAATACTTTTTATTTTCATATAAACATCATCTTATTTTGATTCTTGTAGTTAATAAGATAACCTGATTGTTATTTTTATCTTTTTATTTATAATTTTTCGATTAACTCGTTCATTCAATCTCTAATATTTTTTAACTTGTGTGTTTTTTTTTTCTCTAAGAACAAGATGACATACAAGTTGAAAATAACTGGTAAGAGAAGGTGTGAATTAACTGATAAATTAGATATAGAAAGATGAAAATAACAATTAGTACGTAATCTCATTAATGATAAAATCAAACTAAGAATATTTATATAATAACCATACAAAATATTTAAAACATTTAATAAAACAAATTAATAAAAAATAATTAAACATATCAAATTTAGGAGTTCATTAGAGCTTAATTAATCTTATTTTCTAATGATTTCAAACCAAATTCTTTCCCATAAAAGATAGACATAAAATTTTAAAATATTCTTGCACTTTTGGATCATAACCATAATTGTTGGTTTATGTTCTCAATAAATTAACAGGAAGTGTTTACGCATTATTTAACAGATTTGATGTGAATGTCCTCAATGGATTTTGAAGGCAAATACATGTTTTGGATTTAAAAATCATTTTGAATTTTGAATTTTTTTTCTTATCTTTTATATTAAATAAAACATATATTTATTTGTTTTCTATTTTTTAAACTAAAAACATTCAAATATAAATCATTTTGTTTCAAATCAAAATTAAGTAAAATAAATTTCATTAAGCTATTTTGTAGATGTTTAGTTATACTCAGACATTATTTATCTCTTAAATATTCTTGTTATTCCTTTGGACTATTTTATTTATTTCATTTTATTTATAATTTTATCAAGAAATAAAATTTAGAACAAAATATTTTAATTTTATTTTAAAATTAAAATGAAAGTATTGGATAATTAACATTCACCTCAAACATTGTTTTTTATTAGACAATTAACTATAATAAGATTTTAATTTAATTGAATGATAATACAAAAAAAAACAAACAAAGAACTACATACAAGTTTTGTTCTTTAAAAAAATTAAATAGTGAATAATATTTTTTTTTATAATTTTAGTATTATTATAGTAAGGCTGAAAATGAAGAATATAATATAATAAAATTTCAAGTGTTTAATAAAAAAGTTAAATATAACTTTAAAAAAAAATTATAATTCATGTTTTAAATACCAAAAATTTAATTATTGTACATTTATTATAGGCAGATAAAAATGAACCGACTGAATATTTAAGATATATAAAATTAATTTATCGCTTTTGTTAACACGTGGGTTTTAGTCTAGTTCTCCTATATTTTTGTATTTTTTTTTAATAATACATTTTTCATGTGATGACAGATGATTGTTGTTACTGAAGTGTCAGCTTAGCTGAGATGTCAAGTTACATAGTGATGCCTAGCATGAAAACTTTTATAAAATATATATATATATATATAATTTAAATTGTTATTAACCATAATTTTAATTTTAATTGTAATATAAAAATTGTATTTTCAATCAACTGTTATTTTAAAAAATAAAAGTTTTCAATTACATAAAATTTATTTTTAAATGGAAATATAATTTTTTTTTATTATATTTTAATTAAAAAATTGCTAAAGGTATCAATTTATTTTTTAGAAATTGATGTTAGGAATTAAAAAAAAAAGGATTGCAGATGAAATGTCTGGAGATACAAGGAGAATTTGCCAGAATTAGTTAATGTTAAGATGGGAGGATTATTTATAGATCACGTTTGAAAATAGTTAAAATTTGGTTGTTATGAAGATAGAAAAAATTGAATTATTATTAATTAAGTGACTAGACCTTAGACCAAGAAGCAATGAGAATTATATAACATTTTGTTGTGGAGATTCCATCATCAAGTGTTTGGTTCATAAAGAAAGAAAGAAAGAAGTGTGTTTCTTAGGTTGAAAAAAAGTATGGAATAGGTGGAGGTAGCAATGGAGATATGGGAGCAACAATAAATGAAGGGTTGAGTTTTGAAAGGACAATGTGTAGTGGTAGATATCAGTTGTTTTGTAAGTTTCATGCATATATAGCAAAGAGATTTCGAGCATAAGAACTTGTCGGTGTGGTGTTTAGATTTTTTTTTTCTTTCCTAATATTTAATAGAGATTCACATTATTTCCTTTAGCACCTCTTTTCTTTTTATGTCATTAAAGTGAAAAAATTGCGAATGAAAATGAATGGAGATGAGTATATGAATGAAATGTAATGAAAAACTGAAAATTATTTAGAAAACTTGAAAAAAAAAAAATGAAAAAAAAAGATTATAAATTCGTTAAGTTCACAAGGACGTTATGGTCTTTAATGTTGATGTTCATGGAAGATTAAAAAAAGTAAAATGTGAAAAGCTTCAAAGAAGATATTATTAACCGAAAAAATATTGAGAGAAAAGATATTTAAATATTGATTGATGAAGTTATGTATTACGTCTCTTAATGAGATCTATAAGAAGTTATGAAAGAAATTCATATAACAATAATCATAAAAAATAGCATGTTAAATTGTGATTGAAAATAGAATTTTTTTATTTAATGTTCTATTAATGTGATTTTAACCTATGCATAAACATCTAACATATTTAAATTGAAAATCATTAACATTGCTAGTTTGAAAAAAAGAATTTATCTAATAGTTAGAAAAATGGATGAATCTTTATCAATTCAAGAGGCGTTGAATAAGCCAATCATCTTAAACTGAGAATCAAGAAGTAATAAACATTTAATTCATTTCAAAGCTTCAAAACATGCTCAAATGCAAGGAGACTCTCATAATGACTACAAAGATTTTGTAATGAATTTTTTCTTCTAAAGTTCCACATGAAAAAAATGTCTATGAAGAAGGAAAACTTACAAAACTATTCCTTCCCTCTTTTTTCTCATTTTTTATTCTCACATTTTTGTATAATAAAATGAAGAAATTTAAATTTGGTTTTGTTGGTCTTAGAAGACATTGAAGCTTCAAGTAATGATGTTTTGATGATGAAGATTCATGAAGAGAGAAGATGATATTTCTATATATGTGTCTAGGCTTTCTATGTATTTGTTTCTATGTGTCTCACACAAAGGTACTCATAAGATCAACAACACACAGTCAAGCAAGAATGAATTGAAATGTATTTGAAAATGATTTCAAAACATAGTAACTGATTACATGATTGATTAATCGATTAAATGATTTCTGGTGAGGGTTAGAATAATTTAATCGATTATCATATTTGATAAAAAGTTAAATCAAAAAGTCATGATAAGTGTTTTCAAGTTTTCAAGATAATAATTAATTATAGTATTGAGATAATCGATTAAACACACCCCTACAATTAACACACCCCTACAATTAATGAATAACTTATTTGCAAGATAATAATTGATTATGGTCTTTAGATAATCGATTAAAAACACTAATAATTAAGGAAGAACTTATATAATCGATTATCTAATGAACTAATCAATTAAAATAAGAGCCTTAATTAACTGATTATAAAGGATAATTGATTAAATGAAACAATAATCAATTAAATGTGTTAAAATCTATTTTAACCAATGACTTTCAAAATCTATAAATAGAGCACTTGACTTTACATTTGAATTACGAATTTTCAGCATAAGATTTTCAAGCAATCAAAAAGTTTTTTACAATTTTCAAAAGCTTATTTGCACTCAAAGAATTCAAGAAAGTTGTGATCAAGTGTTTGTTTTATGAGTTGTTTCTATTGTGTAGTTACATTTTATGATTTGTACTTTCTATTATTTATGGATTGGTTATCTAGGTTTGCAATCTTGGTGATTAAGAGTTGATAAAGTTATAGATCCTCTTAAGGTGTGAGAGTTGATATGGTTGTATATCCTCTTAATATCAAGTGTGTTATATATCCTCTTGAAGAGGTTCAAGAGTTTATTATGGTATAAGTTTTGAGAAAGTTAGTTGAACCAACAATTCTTAGGTTGAATTGTTGAGATTGAAGTAGGATTTGAACCAATATAAATTCTTGTGAGTTTTATTTTTACTTTCTTTATTCTTTATATTGTTCCACTCCTTTTCTTGTATCAATTTAGATTCTACTTAAATGTGCATTCTATTTTTCAGTCTTCAAGGTTTTGGAAAAGAATCCCAAAAAGGTGAAAATTTCCAGAATAAAGTTTATAAAACCTATTCACCTCCTCTTGGTTTAACTTAGCCATTCTCTTTTTATAATTTTTTTCTTTTATTTCCTATTATTTCAAATTTATCCATTATATGATGGTCAAACAAAAAAAAATTACCTTTTTTATCATATACTGATACTTTGAATTAAGAGTCACAGTGTGAGTTGGTCCACCCTGTTTTGACTCATCCTACAAATGGTTTGTTAGCCAGGACGAGGTAGCCTACACAAGACATTTAGGCTAATATGTCTAATTCACCATATGTAATTGCAAGTTTTTGGACTAATGAGTATAATTTTTCTCACACTTAAAAGCTCTAATCATAAACTCTTAGATTGAAATCATGAATAAATCCATTTTTTTAATTGAGATTCATCTAATTGGATTAATTTGGGTCTTAATTGTTATTTATGCTAATTATTTGTTTTAAGACATAGTAGTGGTCCAGTATTTCACAAGACAAACGACTCAGTATTTCACAAGACAGACGTTCCAGTATTTCATAGAGCAGACGATTTGACCAGACAATCTAATTAGAGCATTTGTTGGATGATCTTCATGAAGCACCTACTAATGGGTTCTCTATTATGGAAAATGAATATATTGATTTGATGATTCTATTACATTCTAAGGAAGAAAGAATCAAAATCAATTCAATTTTATGCTCTCAAATCCTGCAATTAAAACTTTTATGCAAAACGTGTAGAAAATAGAGCAAATATCTTTTGAAGATGTTATCCAAGAAAATCTTCTGCAATATCTCTCGCAACAGCGCTGTAATCAATTACAATCAATGCGCAAATCTGAAGCAAGTTTGGAAAGAATAAATTTGGAAGAGAAGCAAGAATAAAATCTAGAACTAGTTGGGAATGAAGATATCTACTTAATAATTTGAAACAGAGAAATGAAACATTTGATAATTGTAAAAGAATATTATGAGGTTGATTTCAAATCCGATTTTGTGCAAGGGAAGATTATAAAAGAGACTTCAGTGGAAGAATGAACCGAGCTTTTTGGATCACATTTCATAGTCGCACATCGCACTCCAAGCCTAGTTTTATTTCCTTTGTATTTTTCTTATTTTTGCCAACACATGGAAGGATAAAACCCTTTGGGTTGATTCCCTCGTTATTTCTCATTGATTTTTGAGGGTCCGTTTAATAAAGTTTTGTTCTTAAATTTTTTGTAGTAGCATATTATGTTTTATTTTTTATCTTTTTGAAATTGAGTTTCCGCCAAAGGAATTCTTTTTTAATGTTTGTTTCATGGTTAGTTCGCTTAGTTCTAATCAATCTCTTGTTTGCTTAGTTCGAGAGGTAAAAGATAAACATCTCATGAGTATACACTTGGAACTAGTGAGATACTAAATACATTAGTATACGCTTGTTTTGCTGATAAATTATGTTGAATTTGATTGACATTTGCTTGATTAAGTTTGACATATGTGTGGGAACTAAAAGATAGTAATCCTAGGAAAATCAATGAGGAATTTATGGCGAAAAAACTTGAGAGTCAACCTGCATTCTCTATAGTTTTTAATCATTTTTTATATTTTCCTGCTGAACAATCACATTCCCCTTTCCTTTACTGTTATTGTCAATTTCATTGAATGCAGATGAATTTGAAAACTGATTTCACTGGATTATCTATTAGATTCGTAGGGGAGATGACTTGGGATCATCTAACATTGTCTATACTATCATCTCTCTAACATTAGACGATTTATCACCTTGTTAGACGGTATACGCTATAATATTTTTAATTTGATTGTTAAATGACAACTATCATGGACCTACGAGTCGACCTACAAGAAATTTAAAAAATAAAATCAACAAAGTTCTTTATAATATTTTGATCCAAAATTTGAATATCTTATAAGAGGGGGATTTATTGCAAGTACAATAATTAAAAGAAAAACAAAGATTAATGATTTACCATGATTTTTTTTAAAGGAGACCATAAAATAAAATTTAGATTTATGCTTCTAAATATATGTTATTGATGAAATAATGAATAAAAATATTTAATTATATTTAACACAATTTTACACAGCAACAAACAATTAAAATAATTAATGTGATGTACAAAGCGGACAAACCTGATTGTACTTTGACCTAATTTTATATTATGGAAGAGAGGAAAGATTGATGATATAAAGATTATTGATTTTAGTAGTATTAAAATATGAGAAAGTTCATTATAAAATTTATGAAAATGTAGGTCTTGAGATGATATATGAGAGTCATTTTATTAAATTTGAGTCAAATTGTTATACTACTTATGATTCGAGAAAATTTCATGTCTCGTGACTTTGAGTGAAGTAAATTATCTTGATAGTGAAGATCAAACTCAAGAATCTGTAATAAGTGAATTCAATGAAATGTTCTTGAAAACTCTGGAATAAGTGAATTCAATGAAATGTTCTTGAGAAATGTTCCCAAGTCAAGGAAACCAAAGAAGTTATAAACAAAGCAATTTCAAACAATAGTTTCACTAATATTTAGTTTATTTTTGAAAAAGTATTATATGTTGTAACTCTATAAATAGGGGACTTGATAAACACATTAAAACACAAGAATACACATTTGTAACACAAATTCATCTTTGTAACATGCCCCAAAACAAGTGAAAATGAACAAGGTTAGTCGTATTAGTGTGTATGCTTCAACTTTCTCTTTTCAATTTCATCTACTTTTTGTATTTTTATTTTATTAAAACTCATATTAGACATCACTATGAATTTTGACATCTTAGCTAGGTTGACATCCCAAAATCCACCAATCATCTATCATTACATGAAACATACCATAAAAGAAAAAAGAAAAGGTTACAAAAATACGGGGGACCACACCAAACTCATGTAAGAAAAAAGTTCACCACCTAAATACAGAACAAAGAAAATTGATATTTGTTATGAAAAAAAAAATCAAACTAAGACAACGCAGCATAACAAAGTACCAAAAAAAGTATAACTTATTATCAACATCTAGATTAACCAATTTATTAACACAATTACTGTCTTCTATAAAAATATAGGAAACTTTGAAGTTCATGCCAACACATATACGCATACACTTTCTTCACCTTCCTTTAAAAATCCAAGGAACCACATTAGCAAAAAGGAAAAAACATGACAGAGCAAAATAGAATCACTCTCCAACCAAAGTTTTACGAAACTAACATACTCAACATGTTCAATGCCAGTAATAACTTACCAGGTCTAGAGCTAATGCTAAAAAATTTCAAGACAGAAAATTCAACAATATGATTAGACATACATTTCTTATATATATTTCCTAAAATCCAAATGTAGTCCTTAATAATGTGAATTGCATAATCCATATTAGTGCACTATTGAAATCTACACATCCTTTGCATCATCCATAGAAAAAATATGATAACAACAAACTTAATGTAATTAATAAAAGAGTTACTTGAATACTTAAGAAAAGCAAGAAAACCAAAACAAGAAAAATTAGTAAGATGAAGAAATATATTCTTAAACCAAGATCAAATAAAATAAACAAAAGGCCAAATAAACAACGTTTCTTTCTTTTCTTTAATTTTTTCTTTCATTAAATGAATGCACATATTATCTTTGAAAGTTTACATTCGAGAGATTAGTAATAATAAAAGGGAAGTTTTTTAATTTAAAAATAACATTATAAATTACGTTAGTTTGTGTTTTGTTGACAAAGATTTGACAATCATTAATATTAAATTAATTATTGTTTGAGTTAATTTTGAATCTTGGCATGTTATAACTTTTGACTTAAAACACGAGTGGAAGAGAAGTGAGGGTGGAAAGGGAAATAAGCATTGGTAATGATTGGGCCATGGGTGCGTATATAACCCAGTTTCTAAGCTCATCGAAAGCAGTTTTTGACCCAAAAAAAAAACGGCTCTCTCTTGCTTTTCTAAACCAAAACGTAACGAAAGCTTAATTTTGAAATTTAAATTTTGAATAACGGAAGGAGCCTCTCATGTTGAACAAAACCAACCCTGTATTGCTTGCAAACGGCTCCATCCAGCCCCACCAATCTCATCTTTCAACACTCTCTAATTCCATTTTAAACGCATCAAAACTTGAATAAAATAAAATAAAATAATATTATTTTGATAACCGTATAATAAAATTTTTAATTTTTAATTAATAATTATAATATAATATAATTTTAAAATTCTCTATCTGTTCACATGAATTTCAGATTTCAGATGTAGAGTTGTAAAAGTATGTCATAAATTAATATCATTCCTTTTTTTTTTTCACCGCATAACCGTTTTATCAACAGAGGCTCTGCTTTCCATGTCAGCATGGTCAAGATCAACGTCCCAAATTTTGAGTTTTTCCCGCCCCAAACCAAAACCAGACTTGAAAATCTTCTAGTATAAATAATTCCAAATGGCGTAACATGATAAACTCATAAGCACTAATACGCATATAATCTAATCACAAGTTGTTTACAGTTCTCGCAATTCAGGATCGGCCATGGAAGAACCAGTCATGGAACAGTCCTCTGCTGCTACTGCTTCTGCTTCCTCTGGTACACACTCACTCACTCTCTCACACCCTTCTTTCTAATTTTCACAATACAATAACACTTTATATAGGTTCTGTTCCGTTTTTGTTTATCGTTCAGGGAACACTGCCAGAACCAGGCTTCAAAAGTATGCGCTTCGCTCTGCCAATAAATCCAAGGAAGAGAAGTCAGATAATTCACCCAATTGCCCCAATCCTTATGAAACAAAGAGGTAATTTCTTTGCTTTTAGTTTAATTTTTACAGTTAGTAAAAACTCACCTGCAGTTTAGAGGAGTTCTACAATATCATCTGGGTGTTAATTATTATATTTGACATTTATGAGGGCTACCTTAACTTTTTTGAGAAAAATTGTGATAGTTAACTTAAAAGTTATACTAATCATTGGTGCTGGAAATATTTTTACATGGACAAATTAAATGTTTTGAGAAGTGCTACAACTAACAGAGTTTTTAAACAACTTTGTCTAATTAGAGACACTTTATTACTGATTTCAATTCTGTTAAACATTGAGGTCCAAAACAAATTTAATGCGTTTAAAAGAGGTTAGGAAATTAAGATTGGAGGAGTCAATTTTGATCTACGTATGTCTTTTAATAAGTTACATTTTTCTTTTTCAGGGGGAGAATTTTGGGTGCTTCAAGTGTTAGTAAAAGTGTGAGTGTTATTGATTTTAGTGGCAAGGACAAGTCTGGGAGTGCCAAGCCACCCAGAAGGCTCTCAATTCCTGCCAAAGCACCAGCCACTTCGAGACCCAAGCTGGGTGGCAACATTACCCCAATCTCCGAGACCAGAACTGGGAGGAGTGCTTTAAGTCAAGGCAGAAGCAAAACACCCATTTCTGAGATTTCCAAGACAACAAAGTTTAATCTTCTAACTTCGGCTTCATATTGGTTAAACCAGATCAAGCTCTCTGAAACTGCAGCCAAGCACTCAATTTCACTTGGCTTCTTCAAACTAGCTTTGGAAGCAGGATGTGAGGTACTGCATAAATCAAATAATCAATACAGACAAATACACACGCACATGTACATGACATGCCATATTTTCTCAGGACACATTATTATATTTATATCCCTAGAATTTAAATGTATTGTGCCTTTAGCAATTATGTCCTCCTCCCCTTTTTTTAGTAATCTGAGTTCGGTTGAGAAGTTATTACATGATATTAACTATTCTTCACGTGACAGGTAAATTTTTTTTAACTGAAGTAAACAAGTTAATTTGGTGGGATTACATATATAATAATGTCTCCTTGTCGAACAACTCCATTGTTTATTAACCGGGGGCCTCCATGTTAGGTTAGCAAAAGAAGGGATATTGGGTGAAAATATCACTTGGTTTTAAGGAGTATGAAAGTAACTAGTCGTATTGTTTATGGATCTGGTATGGCATATTGGCAAACTTGTGTGCAAATGCAGCACCTTATTTGTTTGCTCATTAACTTAGCCAATTTTTCTAATGATTTATTTTGCTTTGACTATGAATCACAGGCTCTCGGGCCAATGCAAGAAGGGCTAAAATCTTATATGAGAAGACATCAACTTGATGATGGCCTTGGTGAAACAGTGAAAGCATTGCTTGAGAGCTATAACATCTCAGAAAGCATTGAGCAGTTGCAGTTGTCTGGAACTATTTCACATGTGCCCGAAGACGGAACTCGGTCTTCTGATGATGATGTCCATAGCTCTTCTTCTACCATTGAGAGTAGAAAATTGAAACCCAGGAGCTTAAATTCTACCCAACTCACTCCTTCAGAGTCAACAAAGAAGGAGACATGTCAAAAGAGTAATCCTGGATCCAGGTTGAGAGGGAAATTCAGCACCAGCACCAACACCACAACTCCAAGGCCTTCTCTAGACAAAACGAATAATACGTTGGTTAAAAAATCCGAGAAGCCAAGCAAGCAAGAACCAAGTAAGGGAAAGGGCGTGATAAAGAAGCAGGGAAAGAAATCTGATGTTAAAGAAGGCAAGTTCCCAAATGTGAACAGCAATATTTGCGTTATGCTATATCTATGATTCATTTTTAGTTGTGTTAGTCTAACACTTACCATAATTCTTTTTATGCTCTCAGTTGCAGCTAGCGAACCAAAGAGCAACAAAGAAAACATGGTATACGGTTTAGTTCATTGTTTCTATTTTTCATTTTAATAAATTGATTCATGACATAACAAATTATTGTTAAAGTCTAAGGTATGTAAGATATCAGCATAAATGAGATGTCATAACTGTATATGCTTATGGTTTTTTTCTAATCTTGTAGGAAACTCTGAGCACTGAAGAGATCAGCCTGACAGAAGTCGTGTAAACAATCTCCAGTTTGCATTTCTGAATTTTTGTGATTCTGTGTGGAGCGTGCTTTTGTATAGTATAGGCTGCATTTCTCTTCGCTTGGTCACTTCGCATATTTTGTGTGTGTCATGTGACTATACACTTGTTAATCAAATCATCAAAACATACTGCACTGAATGTTGTTGTTTGTGTCTATAAATGTTGTTTCCATACTATATGCCAAAGGTGGAGATTTATTCCATAGAAACAGTATTGTTCTTCGGTATTGATTGTTTTGATCTCGTAAATTGATGTCAAAGTGAATATATTTTCTGATCCTTTATGTGAATTAATGTCAAATGTTAAATGATATATGCTCATGCCCAAGTTAGGTGATATTTATAGTCAGCGGGGGCAAATCAGTGTAAACTAACATAAAGATTCTTAAAAAATAATTTTGAAATTTAAAATTAAATTTAAAGCATTTGATATTTTTTCCAGTTCTAATTTTAATTTAGGGTTTATAGAATGGTTATATCTTATTCTAAAAAATGGTTGTAAAATGATTATTTTTTATAGTGTAAAAAAACTTTATTTTTTAATTTATTGCATATTCTGAAGTTCAAACGTGTCAATTGGATTCCAACATGGATATATATAGATGTGGCCAGACTTGTAGAACATGGTGTCAAACCCTTTAGGGTGTTTCTTCCTGCACCCTATATTTTTCAACTTGCACTCCGATATTTTTTTAGATACTCAAATTACTTGACAATTTTGGGTGGTTTTGGAATAGGGAGTGCTTTATAAGCAAAAGGTATTTTCGGAATAGGAAATTTGGAATAAAAAAAAAAAACTATTATGAAATTTTCTTTCTAAAACACATTTTGAACTTCTGAAATGGTAAATCTGGAATTCAAAAAATGTGTTACAAATAGGGTATTTCAAAATGGGTTTTTGGGAATAGGTTATGGATTGCCCTTTCCAAAATGAAATATGCATGCACTCCCTCATTTCATTTTAGATTTGTCATTTTTGCAAATATTAAGGATTACCAATTTTGGAAGAAAAAAAAAAAAACCTTACCTTTCTTCTCTGACGAACAACATTTTCAAAACCACTCACCAACCACCATAATGTTGCCAAAAAGCACACATGTTTGTCTATGTCCATTGAGAGCGACTAAAATCACCAAGAAATACTCATCGTTGCTTGCTCTGAACAGTGACAACGGAAATGACTGAGAAGAATATGTTGTGTTTGGGTTCTTAAAACCTCCTAGAGTTAATTTTGTCAATTCACATTCCTGATGGGTGTTGCAAGAAGCAAAATGTAGGGTTGCAGGAAGAAACACCCCACACTTTATCTTGGATAAAACACAATTTAGCCCCTTAAGACATTGAAAGTAACCCAACTTAGTACTTCGATGGGTGAAAAGTTACTTTGTTCAACTACAAAATGCAATGATTTTTTTTTCTAAACTTATAAATAAATATAGAAATTAAGAACAAACTAACCTAATAGAAGTATTTGTACAATGGGCTTGGCCTTTTCCATCCATCGAACCTGGAAAGTGTCGTAAGCCATCCGACCAGTCTTTAGATTTCCTTGAAATTCTCAGGACTTCACATTTCGGTAATTGCTCTACATTTTTCAAGGTTTGCCTCCATGCCACGATGAGTGAGCATAAAACCTAGAACTTCCCTCTTTTTACCCCGACGCATACTTGTCGGGATTAAGCCTCATGCCATGGTTGTGAAGCGTTTGAAATACTTCTTGTAAGTCTTTGATGTATTGTTGACATGAGTCAGATTTAACTACAATGTCATGCACATAAAATTCGACACTTCGGCTGAGCATGTCTTTAAAGATCATCAGTCTTTGGTAAATGGCTCCAGCATTTTTGAGACTGAATCGCACGAATTCGTAATAAAAATTATTACAGTCGGTCATGAAAGATGTTTTCTCTTTGTCTCTCGGATGCATTTGGATCTGATTGTATCCAGAATATGCGTTTAGGAAGCTCAGGATAGTGTGACCGCCCGCTCCATCGACGAATCGTTCAATGCTTGACAGGAAATAAAAGTCTTTACGACTTGCTTTGTTGAGATCAGTGCAATCTACATACATCCTCCACTTACCATTGGATTTTTTGACCATGACTACGTTGACCAACCATGTTGTATAATGTGCTTTTCTGATGAAGCCAACCTTCATTAATTTCTTAGTTTTTTCCCGCGCAACATCACGCTTTTCTTCGCCCATCTTTCGTTTCTTCTGGGCCACTAGCCTGACCTCTTTATAAATGGAGAGGCGATGTGTAATAATAATATTCAAGCTTACTCCGAGCATATCGACAACCGTCATAGAAAATAAGTCAGCGTTATCAATCAAAGTTTCACTTACCAATATGTTGTCGTCCGGTTTCAAAGATGTTCCAATATGCGTCTTATGTTCGTCATCTCGAAGGGGAACATGACGAAGGTCCTTACTCGGCTCCATGCAGGCTTCATCAAGCCAAGGGTCTAGGTCAACAAGTGTGACCATGTGTTCCTTAGTTCTTCTGTCACTGGAGTGTCTCTCGGTCGACTCCCTATAAACGGACGATTGCCCCCTTCTTTCACGAGATTAACTACGTAGTGAGGCTAGGTACAACCGTCTGGTAGGTTTCTGACCTTTAAAGTTATGACATAACATTCGTGAGCAATTTTCTGATGCACATGGACTGTGACGATGTCATCAGCCGTTGATGGAAACTTCATCGTCAGATGCAAGGTGGACATTATCGCTTTTAAACGGTTTACGGATGACCGTCCGAGTAGTATATTATAGGAGGTATTTGTGTTAACCAACAAGGAATATCTCCAACAAACAAGCTAAAACAAATTAACGGAAAGATGCATATCCCTAATAATAGGGGACCACAACGTTCAAATAATAACTTATATACGACCCATCAGAGTTAGGGCCCATAAACTAATACTATAAATAGAACCCTATGTGGAGGAAGGTACGTTTTTCCCACATATTTCGGGATGCACTTTGACTCTTTCAACGTTACTTGTAATTATTGTTACTTATAGCATTTCTTGTTCTTTGACTCGGACGGTCGATTACTGAGACCAAGACTGCTTCGTCCAGTACCGATTGGTACACAATATTTTTTCATATTTTTTTTTTACTTTATCTTTTTTTTATTTCTATTCACTACGTTTCTCATTTGTTTATTTTCTTCACAGTCTAAATGTTTTGTTCTTGGTTTAGAAAAAAAAAAGAAATAATTTGAGTTATTTGGTAAGAAAAAAAACAGAAAGAAAAAATAAAAAAGTGTAATGAAAAGACCTAAAATAACATAAATGTCAATATAAAATTCATAATAATAATAAAAAGTGTCATTTTAGTCATTCAATAATAAAACTTAATTTTACATCCTCTATTTTTTTTTTAATTCGAGAGGAACCAAATTTGTATTGGGTTCTACCAAAAAAATTCTTTCCTCTACTATGCTAAATTAACCAAAAAAAGAAAACAAAATTGAGATGTTCTATTTTTTCATGACTATAAAACTAAATATGCAAACTATTAAAAAAAAATTAGCAAAAGAAAATGTTAAAAAAAGTTGGAGATGCAGGGGATCGAACCCTGTACCTCCCGCATGCAAAGCGGGCGCTCTACCATTTGAGCTACATCCCCTGCTTGATATCATACTTAACAAGACTTTGTTACTAAATTATGTGCATTATTATAGAATACACTCAATTAATTTTTTTAAAAATTTTAATAAAAAAATAGTATCAAATATTTTATCTAATGCAAATGTTACCAAAAATTTCTTCATTGAAATTTAATTATCGACGAGAATGAATACTTCATCATGGAATTAAAATATGAATTATGACACCCTTTATCACACTAATCTTTCATTATATTTAATAATCATTTGGTTTGAAATTTTTGTCTACCCTAATTTGTTAAACATAATAAGAAACATATAAGAATATAATTCATGTTAATGCATAGTAAAAATATAAACTATGACACCCTTCATGACGTATGTTAAATACATCACACCCAAAATCAATAAAAATAAAATATGTGAAAGTCACTACAATAATTTCTAATAAATCTCTATATCTATGGGCTACGCAACACACCACTATATATAAATAAAAGAATGTAAAATAACAAACATCTAGTTTGAGTTAAGAACATCTTTATCAGTGATTTCTAATTAGCTCTTTAACTTCAAGAAACTAAATCTTAAAAAATATTTATCATTAAATAAATTTTACATTACATACTCAGTTTATTTAGTTTAAGAATGTTTTCTTATATAAGAAATTATTCTTTCTATAAAAAACACAAATTTTAAATAAAGATAAACAAATTTTTAAGAGAAATTTATTTAAATTGTAATTAAATAAAAAGAGATTTTCTTAAATTTTAAATTTTTTTTACTATTAAAACAATTATAAATATGAATTTTTCTAAAAATGATTTCTTAAAAAGTTCACTTCATACACATATAAATATCATAATATGACACTTCTTTGGTAAAAACCTTATCTTTGAAAAACTGAATTCATAATGTTTTATTTGTTGTTCATAGCTTATCTCACCAACACAAAATCTCGTTGAATAAGGATTATCACTATTAGAAAATAATTAAATAGAAATTAATTTTTAAAAAAAATAATTAAATAGAAATTAATTTTACAAAAAAAAATAATTAGTTACTATATTGACTAAATTAGATATTATTTTGTAAATTAAAAAATTATTAATATCTAAAGTAATTTCTAAATTAGTTTTTAAATTTGTATCTAATTACCTACCAATTTTAGAATCTAAAGTAGTTGATAGCTAAAACTTTGGTAGTTATTTAGATACCAATTTATAAATTTTGTTAATAATAAAAACTAGTTCGGATACCAACAATTTTTTTAGTTTATAATAATTTAGTTGTGACTAATTATTTTTTTGTGTCAAAAATAGTTTCTATTTAATGATTTTCTCATGTCAACTAGATAAAGTCAAATTATAATATATAAATGAAGGTAAATCTTATTTTACTGATTCAGTTTGTGAGGTTGAGTTAGACTTAAATTCTACTACCTTAATATGGTCTTAGAAGTGATTTTTACGCATTCATCCCAATAATTTTTTGTTTTCTCCCAATTCATATCGTAACACTAGCTTAGGTGAGAGAAAAATAGAGGAAAGGAAGAAAAGTTTCTAAATAAAGTAGTCTAAATCACACAAAAGAAATAAGAATAATAACATATAACAAAGAAGGGCATTAGAAGATAAATTTCACATATATCTTCAAAAAAAAAAAAAAAAGTAATTCAAATTTTGGTGGAGCAATTGTGTTATCAAAAGAATCAAATGGTGAACATGTTCTCTTTGTTTCACCTGATGTCAATGATGATGCCTAGATTCTTGATTCAACATGTACTTTTCATATGACGTCTTTGTTCATGTACTTTTCATATGACGTCTAACAAAGATTGATTTTGTCATGTTTCAAGAGGGTAATGATGACAAAGTTTTGATGGAAAATGATGGTGCATGTAACATAGTTGGTAAAGGTAATGCAAATTAAGAGGGTTGATGATATTCTCGAACCCCTAATATTTTAATTTTGTTGAGCACTTTACAAATCAAGGAGAAGATGGACTTAAGAGTTTCTAGAAGTATCTTGCTAGTTATGAAGAGAAAGTTGAAAAAGGTACTATATATCTTGTAAGGCACTACAATGGTAGGTGCAACTGCAGATTCCTTTATTTTAGAAGTTGATTAAAATCGTTTGTGGCATATGAAGTTACGCTATATGAGTGATAAGAGGAGGAATGAACTTAGCAAGAAAGGCTTAATTGATGAGCATTGAACTAGGAAGCTATATTTTGTAAGCATTGTGTTTATTGTTGGAGATCCCACATCGATTAGAGATTAGAGCCTTTCATTGTATATAAGTGGGTGCAAACCTCAACCCTATGAGCCGGTTTTATGGGGTTGAGTTAGGCTTAAAGTCCACTTCGTAATAT
>Ga0123342_1004013_pt1 | contig 22998 bp, 13 predicted proteins | sample Turbeawhitnodule_FD_89960 | JGI IMG/M metagenome (GOLD analysis project Ga0123342, IMG submission 89960) | Root nodule microbial communities of legume samples collected from Mexico - Turtle bean Mexico white nodule | ecosystem: Host-associated > Plants > Roots > Nodule | place: Mexico: Nepantla... | reverse complement strand
GCTTAACTATAGAGTGGTCTTGAAAAAGGGTTTAGACACCCCTTAAGTGTCTCTCTTTTATTCTATTAGTTTATTGCTGATAAAAAAAAGTAGCCGTTCTCTTTCATATATATATATATATATATATATCAATTACACCATGTGAAGAAGATACAAGACAAACTAAAAAAAAAAAGTATGAGGAAAAGGATGTGATTTGGTATCATTTAGGTAAAGTGGGTGAAAGGATTTATTGAGTCTACAAAGATGTAAATATTTGTAAATGATATCCAAATAGAATAATTTAGTGTAGAGAAAATATTGAGGTAATGGGTTCCCTTAACTCCTTACTTGTTTTTTTATGGTAGAGGTCTTAATGGATTGATGAGACAAAACATTAAATTTATACTTATTTTTTTGCCTTCAAAATGAGCACAAACTTAATGGATATCTCATTACTCATATTTACATATGATATCTTGTCTTTTTTTTTTCTAATGAGACTTTGAAAAGTATATTAAGATGTTTTAAATTAGTATCAAGACTAAAAGTTAATTAGTGTGAGTGAGGATGGAAAAAAGAGAGAAATACACATGTTTGCTCATAGAAACCATGATCGCCACTTTTATATATGTCCTCTTTGAATTGGGGAAAATTTAAGAAAAGAAACAATGTCTCACACCTTTGGATGATTAATTATTGTTTGTTTGTAAAATTAGTTTATATTTAATAATTTTTTTAGTATAACATGATGGGAAAAAACACACACGGAAGCAACATACATAATCACGAATCAACTGCAGAAAATAAACAACACAGGATTTAACGTGGTTCGGTCGCTAACTACAACCTACATCCACACGGGCAACTATTAGGTTTTCATTCTATCTTGTTACACACCAATTACAAGTATACAGTGATCTCTTTAAATAAAGATTATAAAAGGGGTACAATGATTAAGTCCACTTACTAAACATGGTGTCTAATCAGTCCAACCCAATTGGTCCTGGTTTCATACCCAACAATCTCCCACTTGAAGCCACGGAACAATGTTCACTTGCGCTTCAACTGTGTACAATGATTAAACCCACTCACTAAACATGTGTCTAGTCAGCCCAACCCAATTGGTCTTAACTTCATACCCAACATAACATGGAGTAGAGAATGATTTAACTGGAAAAAACAAATGCTACTTTTTTTTATGCAAAATGTCTCCACACATCCAAAGGAGGAGGTAGTAGACAAATAGATATGGAAAGGGGATAAGTCTCAAATTATTTTGATAAAAATCTACTATATACATTGATACATCAAGAACAAGAATTTAATCACAATACCTTCATCAATATATTTGAGAGTATTAATATCTAATTTAGTTTTTATTTTTTCTTATATGTTATTGATTAATAGAATATAAATAAAGGATAACTTGGTTAACATGAACATTGTCCTGAACTCAAATGTTTTAAATTGTTAGTTTTGTACTAGCCATCTCATATACTCATTTACTCTCGTTTGGTTTTACTCTTCCAAATGGTTAAGATTTCAAAGACATATGGAAATCAATAGCATATTACACTTTATATAACCAAACAACTTTAGGGAAGAAAACTATGAAAGCCTAATTGTTTGTGTTTTGTAGCTATTTGATCCATTTGGATGTACAGAAATAATATTATGTATTTAGAGTAGAAGTTCCAAATAATAAACAAATGTTGTTACATTATTGTTTTTAGATTATGGTTCTGACTACATGAAAAAAAAAGTAAGATTTTTCTTCTTCTTCTTCTTTTAACTAGTATTTCTACCCAATGTATTGTTTTAAAACATTGTAATTTTCTCATTTTATATCACTTCTATGTAAAAGAATTTAGATAACCCTTTACCTATATTTATGACTCATTAGATAAAAAAAAATACATACTCAAAAAACTTCAACACAACCACATTTCATCTGACATAAATATCTTCCAAAAATCCGATGTCTCATTAAAAAAAAAAAAATCGTCACGGCAAGTTTCTCTTTCATCTTTACAGCCTGGCTCTTACAAATTGTCTTATGCATCTAAATTATTAACCTTCATAATCTTGGGTACTTTTAGCTCGTTCTAAATTAATTATCTTTAATTTTAATAAATAGATTTGGCTTATAATTAATAACAGATTCATAATGTTTAAAACTTATAATTTATTATCTGAAAGTTATCCTCGTCATCTTAATTATCAAATGCATTATTATTTTTATTCTGTTACCGATCAATATTGATTTGTTTTCCTAATAATTTACGACACATGTGAGACTTAATTCTTATTTTATATTTTTTAGCTTGTTTTTTTTTCCTTAAAATGCTCATGAATGTCCTATACAAAATAATTAGCGTTTAGGGAGGCGCGTAGTTTGGAGAAAAAGTGTCGGTAGCCTCATTTTCATAATTAATTAATTAGAAGAAACATATTTGTTGTTAGATAAATAATTGCAACAAAATATCTAACGTGCTCTTTTAAATACAGTTTTTAATATTAACGAAAATATACATTGTAAATTACAACATTTTACAAGTTTTACTTTATATTCAATGAACTGGTTATAATTTTATAAAAACTCTAAATGATAAATAGCAGAGAGTATAGTAAAAAAATGTATTGGAGATTTTGTTAATTATAATTATTAATTCTCATATTAATTATTGTATAAAACAACAAATATCTGCAACCTATACACGATCAAATATAACCCTATTCAAATAATGTCATATGCCCAGTGGTGTTTGAGTCCTAGGGATTGCTTAAAATCTATCAGAAAGAGAAGATGAAAATGGATTGCTTTAGCGGGAGGGAGATTTTTGGACTGCTTATATGTTCTTTTATTTATTTATGTTTATCTGATGTTGATGTTTGTGATTGGTGCTGCTAATGCTTTCGAGTTTTGGTTTGTATGCAGGTTTAAGAAGCATCCCAAGGAAGTAACGTAGGAAAGGGTCAACCCCGGTGTAATGCTTTGTATTTATGTATTTATTTTGTAAAACTCTGCAGCATGGTTATGGTTTGGACATTGTTTGTTGAGAAACATAGAAAGACTCCATTATCTATGCGTTTATTTAACTCTTCAATCTTTTAAGAATATTTGTTTTAAGTTGGGTTTTATCAATATTTGCTCCCCAACTTGTGGCGAGATATTAAAAGATACGGATACCAGAGTTATAGAAGGATCATAATATTATTTGGTCTTTTCTAATCGGTTGTTTCCCTTTATAGAGGAGAATAATTGAGTATCTTTTTTCTAATTATCAGTTGTTTCTCTTTATAGAGGTGAATAAACTTTATTTTGTTTTGTGTGTTATGATTCTAGTATTTAATTATTGATTTTTCCCTCTTTTGTTAAACCTAGAATGAGTGTACTACTTGTATATATTCAGACCATTTGTTTTGATTTCAAGGACAAGAAAGAAGAGATATTTATTCTCATATCCTTTGTCTTCCTTTTACTTTTTTTGTTCATCTTTGTTCTCTTTTATTCATCTTTATTCTATTTCATAATATGGTATCAGAGTCATTTCGAGCCTATTCTAGCGAGTGTTTGTGTTGGGCTTATCGTGTCACCTACTATCGGACCGCTATCGGACCATCCATAATATATAGTCCCACGCACGAGTTGACAGTCTCTGTGTGAGGGGTGTGTTGGAGATCCCACATCGACTAGAGATTAAAACCTTTCATTGTATATAAGTGAATGCAAACCTCAACCTCACAAGTTGGTTTTATGGGATTGAGTTAAGCTTAAAGTTCACTTTTGTAATAGGTAGATATGTGATTTTTGCCTTTTGGTGTTGGTATTATGCAGATTTTGCTCTATACTCACAGTCATATTAGTTCGGTGATATACATGGAAGATGATTGTAAGCATCTTTGTATAAGAAAAAAAAATGTTATATGAGGTAATGATCTTTTAAATAATTTTGATTTGAAAGTTTGTCATTTTGTGTCTTAACAAATAATATTTCCCCTTAAAAACACAATTGTAAAAGTGCTTCTGGAGTAGTGTCTATTTTACATACTTTCTCTTTCTTTCTTTCTGCTTCCTTCTGTGTCATTTTTTTCACCTTCCTTCGCTTTCTTCTTTAATTATATTAGCGATCGCAAAACACATATGACAAAAGAGTTTAAGCCAGATAAAAGCTGCAAGTTACAATTATAGAATTATATATATTTTTGCCTAATCTAAAAAAGAACTTCTTATTTTTACTTCTTGTTTGTATTTGATTAAGAGATAGTGATTAAAAAACTTGATGAGTTTAGATAGCAGCCCACTGGCCGGCTACAATCAGATATATTAAAATTAGGTTTACAACAAAAATAATAATATTCTGGAAGAAGTAATCACTCCCTTAAGCTGCTATGCAAGTGATGAATGATGATGTTCGCAGTGGAAAAGAAGAAAAAAAAGTTGAGTTCATGATTAGTCATAATATTCTGTTTTCTCTTAGTGACAGGTGCTGTTAAGGGTTTTGGCTGTATATGGATGGTATTTTATGTAGTTACTGTACTTTGTTTTTGGTCATTATGCAATTTGGCTTTTGGTTGCTGTATGAAGTGAAGAAAGTCTTTGATTTTTTAAATTAATAAGGATTGGAATATTTTTGAAGTGTTATTTTTTATTCAATTTATTTATTATTAAAAGATATTAATCATAAGATTCACAACTCCTATTTATTGTGTATCCCATGCACACGTACAAGCACATTTTTTTTCATAATATATTTTTGTAGTTATTATTTAGTTTTATATTTTTATATGTTTTTCTAAATAGTAAATATCTGAATATGGCATAGTTAACTTCAATAAGTTATTTAATGATTGGTATTAGTTTTTTTGGCGAAGCAATCATGTTATGAAATCTAGAGAAAGAGATTGATATTAGTTTTTTTATTGATAAAATAATAAATAAATTTGAAATATTTTGAGATACTCCTACCCTATTACAACTAATAGGTTATAATTATCTATAACTTAAAAAAAATCCAACAAAACAAACACCCTAATAAATAGTAGTAGCCCCTTAAAGATCTATACAAAACACCTATTGCTGACTATATAGAAGGACCTAGAGCTTGTTAGGTATACTAATGAATACACTTCTAAGCATAAAAAAATTAAAGTTGTTATGCACCTAACATTGAAAATAGGAAGAGATATTTCAAAAAAATCCAGTTGTAAGATCAAAATAGATCATCAGAGGTACAACTGTTAGATGTATTATGCATTACCACTAGTACAAAATACGTAATTTACGACTCCCTATAAAGACAGTTCTTAAAGAGCAGTTGTCATAATAGAGGCGGTGGTAGTTTTTGTATTTTTTTTTCAAGTTTTCTGTGTTTTTAATGACACTTCAGGCGGGAATGTCGTTAATTTGGATAGAATGTGAGAATGAAGACGGTTCTTTATAGAACTATCGTTAATGAGCAGTTTCCCAACAAAAAAAAGAAACCCGTGCACCCAGTCTCTCTCTTTCCCTCCTGATTTTCACTCACACTCATATTCAGACTCACACTCACTACTACGTTCTCTCTTTCCTCACTCATTTTCACTCAGACTCCTCACCCACAACAACTGCCAACTGCACCACCTCCTCGGACCGCGCCGCCACGACTAGCCACCGCTTCGCCAGACCACTACTCCACCATGATGACCCGCTCTGCAACGACCACCGTGTGAACTAGCACTACGACCACCAGCTCCATTCCAGTTCCTACCACAGTCCTCCCTTGCTCCGTCTCCGCACGAACCAGATCCGCCACGAAGCAGGTCCGACCAGCTGCCGCATCCGCCGCCAGCCTCCTCAGTGTGTTGCACCAATTGTCAACCTCCTCCGCATGCTGCACCAGCCGCCAGCCTCCTCCGTGTGCTGTGTTAAAATTACAGGCCTTAAAAAAGAGGGGTGAATTGTTTTTAAAAGATTTTCGCAAGTATTGAAGGTAGAATGAAAGACTATAAAGAATCAATCAATTAGAAAATTGTTCAGCCAATTAGAAAATTATTTTTAGTTTGATTCTAGAAAATCAACCAATTGCTTTTGCAAAACAACCGGTTGTTTATACCAACAAAATGGAAAATCAAATATAAAACAGTTTAATGAATAAGGATAGAGAGATTCACACAAGAAGTTTATACTATTTTACTCTTAACCAAGAACTACATCTAGTCCTCAGCTAACCACTGAGAATTTACTATGTAATCAAACATAGATTACAAACAACACACCAAGAGTGATGATCTTGAACCCCTCAAGAACACACACACCTCTTTGGCAAAACACACAGTTTTCAGAACAACCCTCTAAAACTGCACCACACCAAATCATACAGAAATACAATGTTGAGAGAAGAAGGCAATAGAATACAGTTGGGTAAATCAAAGATTAAAGTTCAAAATTACAAGACAATCCTATTCCACACTTGAGATGATCCAAAAGCTCTTTGAAATCTTGAAAACTGTTTTTGATTGATCTCTTTTTCTTAGTTAATGACTAGGAGCGTAAAGAAACCCTTTTATACTCCAATTAGATGGTCAAAGTAGTTAAATCAAGAACCAAAATTAGTTTGAATCATTTAAAATAGATTGGTATAGCTTAACATAATTTTGTTAAGGTTTTCAGAAAAACAGCCAGTTGAAAAATATGAGGCAATACATTACCCAATCGAAATTATGAGGCAAAAAAAATTCTTTGTCCAATGGGTATGGAATATAAAAAAAAATACATTCATGTCCTAATGATTGTATTTTATACAAAAATGAGAATGAAGATTTAAGAAGATGTCTCAGGTGTGGTTTGTCATGTTATAAGGTTAAAGTTGGTCAGAATGATCAAATTGAAGAATTCACAAAGGAAGGTTCTCCTGCTAAGGTTGTTTGGTATCTTCCAATAATTCCAAGGCTTAAGCATTTGTTTGCAAATACAAATGACGCTAAAAACCTAAGGTGGCATGTAGATAATAGAAAATGTGATGGACTACTTTGTCATCCAGTTGATTCTTTAAAATAGAATAACATTGATAAATAATTTCCTGAATTTGGAAAATAATCAAGAACTTAAGATTTGGATTAGCAACTGATGGAATGAATTCCTTTGTAAATTTAAGTCGAAATCATAGTTCATGGCCCGTTTTGTTAGTGATTTACAACTTACCTCTTGTTTTATGTATGAAGCGCAAATACATGATGTTATCTATGGTGATCTCTAGTCCAAAAAACCCTGGAAATAACATAGATGTTTATCTTAATCTATTGATTGAAGATTTGAAATTACTGTGGAATGAAGGGGTTAATGTGTTTGACGTGTTTAAGAATGAATTTTTCCGATTGCATGCAATGTTATTTTGTACTACCAATTGTTGATCAAGATTGATCAAGTGCTTTGAAGAATCCAAATCCTATGTGTTTGATGAAAGGTTGGTGTTGCTGTTGTGTTTGGGTGGGACCTGGGTAGTTTAATTTGTAATCCACTCCTTTGTCGAATCTAAAGCTAATGTGTTTTAAATCCTTTTTGAAATAAAGTGTTTTTACAACTAAGTGAAAGACAAACTGTTGTTTTGTCGAATCAATCGGTTGTTTTACTCTTAGGAGTTTTTGAAAAGGTTGAAAACTGTTTAAGTTTAGTTTACTTAACTGCCAAACCAAAAAATCGGTTGTTTCATGGTTTCAACCGATTGTTTCTTTGAAAATCCTAATAGAATTCTGTTTTGGAGGTTGAATGTGCTTTAAATGATTTTCAACTGAATATGCTCCTTCATTAATTGCTTTGACCAATCTTTGGAAAGTATAAATGGTTTATTTATGTTTTCAAACAAACAAGAGAAACATATTTGAGTTTTTCAGTTGTGAAAAGTTGATTTCAAGATTTGAACATTCACATCAAGCTTTGGGTTTTCGAAGAGAGTGGAATAGGATTGCAATTGTATTGATTTCAGATTGTTCTGTAAACAAGTGTAATCCCTTCTCAATCTACTGTATTTCTGGTGTTGTGTTGCCAAGGAGTGTTGTGTGCTCTTGAGGTGGTCAAGATCAATACTCTTGGTGTGTGTTTTGCCAAAGGGAATGTGTTTCTTGAAGGGTTCAAGGTCACTACTTTGGTGGTTTGTGTGTTGTAATCTGGTTTGATTACTCAGTGGATTACCTAGTGGTTTTTTTGGGACTGGATGTAGCTCTTGGCTTAAGAGTGAACCAGTATAAACTGTTGGTGTATCTCTCTCTTACCCTCAAACTCATTTAAATTTTGTTTAAGTTTTACTGGTATAAACAACTGATTGTTTCGCAGAAACAACCGATTGTTTTTCTGTTGCTTTGTTGTTTTATTGCTTTTGTTCTTGGCTAACCTGATTTTTGTTCTGGATTCATAAAAAGAATTTTGTTGAACTTTAAAAAGATTTCAAAAATCTCTCTTAAATAATTCACCCCCACTCGTTTAAGGCCATATATTCTAACATCAATGACTTCCCTGCATATGGGAACTTGTCAAGTTATAGTGTAAAAGGCCATAAAGCATGTCCACTATGTGAAGAGAAGACATCATAAGAGTAGTTGAAACACGGATGAAAATCTGTGTATCTTGGGCATTATAGATTTCTAAAGAAATACCACCCTATCATAGATTGAAAAAAAGCTTTTAACGGATACCAAGAACACGACATTTGTCCCACTCCCTTAACTGGCCTAGAAATTTATGAAAAGATAAAAAAATGTTAATGTGACTTTTGGAAAAATGAAGAAGAAACAAATTGTGACTCAAATATGGAAGAAGAGATCAATCTTTTTTATCTTCCATATTGATCTAAGTTAGATGTCAGACACTGTCTAGATGTAATGCACGTAAAAAAGAATGTGTGTGACAGTTTAAGAGGCACACTTATGAACATTAAAGGAAAAGCAAAGGATGGTATGAATGCATGTCTGGATTTGATTGAGATGAATATATGAGAGGAATTGGCATCGCGAGAAGTTGGTAAACATACATACTTGCCTGCAGCGTGTTACACTTTGTCGAAAAAGGAGAAAACAAGTTTTTAGGAATGTCTTAAAGGTGTTAAGGTACCACAAGGGTACTCTTTAAATGAGAAGAGTCTTGTATGTATGAATGATTTGAAAATAATTGGCTTAAAGTCTTATGATTGTCACATTCTAATGCAACAATTACTACTAGTGGCTATTCGTGGAATCTTACAAAAAATGTTAGGCATATAATCACTTGACTATGTTCGTTTTTCAATTCGATATGTAGTAAAGAGATTGACTCTCAAAAGTTGGATGAACTTGAAGAAGAAATTATTGTTATCTTGTGTCAACTCGAGATGTTTTTTCCTCCATCTTTTTTTGATATCATGGTACATTTGGTTGTTCATCTTGTAAGAGAAATCAAATTGTCCAGGCTAGTTTATATGCAATGGATGTATCTAGTTGAAAGATACATGAAGATTTTGAAGGGATATGTGAAGAATCAATGTCGTCCGGAAGCTTCCATTATTGAAAGATACATTTCAGAAGAATTTATTGAGTTTTGTTCCGAGTACTTGTCAAAATCCAAATATATAGGAGTTCCTAAAAAATGTTGGCACTCTCATAGATTGATAAGTAATTCTTCAAAAGGTGTACATGTCATAAGCAAATCTAAAGAAAAGGTTCTACAAGCACATTTGTATATCCTGATTAACACTAATTAGGTGTTACCATACTTAGATACACCCAAAGACATTGTAAAATATAAGAATCCAAGACTATCAGAAAAATAGGTGTTAATTGAGCATAACAAAACTTTTATGTCATGGTTTAAGCAAAAAATCATGAATGATCCATCAACATCTGAAACATTAACATGGCTTGCAACGGTCTCAAGTTTGATGTTTTATGTTGTTCTGGCTATGAAGTAAATGGTTGTCTGTTTTACACAAAGTCTAAAGATGATAGGAGTACAGTGCAAAATAGTGGAGTCACTTTGGAGGCAAAGTCTATGCATTTTTCAACTTCAAAGGAACAAAATCCTGTTGTGGGATCAATGCCTTATTATGGTGTCATAGTAGAGATTTGGGATGTTAATTATACCAAGTTTACTGTACCTGTTTTCAAATGCAAGTGGGTTGATAATAAGATTGGTGCGAAAGTTGATGAATCAGGAATGACTTTCGTTGACTTTCGAAAGATAGGTTATCATGGTGAACCATTCATAATGGCATATCAAGCTTTCCAAGTTTTCTATATCCAAGATCCTACATCTGAACATTGGTTTGTTGTGCTACATGGAAAAAAAGGAACATAATGACCTAAAAGATACAAACAATGACATTTGTGATATTGAATCACTTACAAGAATGATGATGATCAATAAAGAGTACGAAGATGTTGTTGATGTTGTACATGCAACTCAAAATGACCATGAAGAAGGAATATATATATTTGTGTGTGCATGTGTTTCACGTTTAGTTTTATAATATATATTTTTATTATATTTCAGATTCTTGATGCTTATCATATTTGTTTGGTAACAGGGACATGACAGATGATGAAGTTCCTCGTTCAAGAACTGGTAAAGGACCTACAATATTAAATAGTATGTGTAAAAAGATAAATAAAGGTGAAAAAATATTATTGCCTAATTATATCAACATTGGTGTGGCCACTAGGTCATATGCAAAGAATTTTAACAACTATCTCGAAGTAGTTGCTCATGAAAGGATCTCTATCTTAACTTATTCCTGGGATCACGTGACCGAGCATGAGAGAAACATGATTTAGTAGGATATTCTGGTATGTAATTGTTTTTACTTTGTTCAATCTGAAGTTTGTTTATGAACTAATTATCCAAAATAATGTAGACGCATTACGAGTTCCCGAATGTAGAAACCTTGAGAGCGAAGGTTCTTTCTAATGTGAGTGTCAAGTTTTGTCAGTTTAAATCAAAATTGACAACAACTTATATATATGGTGTAAGGAAAGGAGAAAATCCTTGTACAAAATATGCATCCCTTGATGAAGAAACTTGACAACAGTTTGTGAAGATTCGAGAAATTGAGAAATGGCATGCTAATATCACTTGTTTTATTTGGAGGTAATTTATATTAACGTATTATTAACTTTTGAATGTTGATGATAGGATGTTCGGAAGAAAGCAAAAGCCAATCAGGCAAATAATGAGACCCCACACTTATTGTCTCGTGGTGGTTATAAGATGTTAGACCAAAAGATGGTTGAAGAAAAGATTAAAGCACGTTCTACTTCTATTGAGGAATGGAATAATGTAGATTCTTGTAGGCCTCCATCCCGACATGAGAAATGGAAGGGTGCCCGTAGATAAGTTAGACATTGAATTTCACATGTAACAGTGGCCATTGTCCTGTATTCAGCTTCACAAAAACTCTATGATATTGTTCCTTGCTTCTTTGATTTCCAAGATATGAGAGAATTCCCAGGATATACACTAAAACCAGTCACTGATTGTCTTGAATCACTGCAGGTGCCCCAATCACTATCACAAAAGGCTTTGAGATGAGCAGAAGTGTTGGAAGAGAAAAATAAACCAAGACTTGGAGCTCCTTTAATATATTTGAGAATTCTAATCGCTGTAGTATAATGAGCAATTGTAGGCTTAACAAGAAACTGAGAAAGTTGTTGCACAAAAATGTTATGTCAGGTTGGGTATTAGTGAGATACATAATCCTTCCAATCAATCTTTTGTAGACTTGAATATCTATGAAAGGAACACTTCCAGTAGAAGAGAATTTTTTATGATTATCAATAGGAGTGAGTGCAGGTTTGCAGGCTAAAAGACTTGCATCTGTTAACAATTTCAATGCATATTTCCTTTGATTCACCATTATTCCTTTCTTACTTCTTGCTACTTCTAGACTAAGAAAATATCTTAAATCCCAAAGATCCTTAATCTTGAATGTCTGATTCAAGGCTTGTTTAATTCAAGCAATCTCTTCTTTATCATTTCTTGCCAATATTATATCATCTACAAACACCAATAATGTTGTAAAAGATCTTTCAGAAGAATTAATGAACAAGGAATCATCATTCATAGATTTAGTATATCCCATAGAAAGCAAAAATGATGACATTTGGCAAACCACTCTCTGCTGGCTTGCTTAAGGCCATATAAAGCCTTTTTTAGTTTACAAACTTTTCTTGGTGGAATAAAAGTCAATCCAGGAGGAGAAACCTTGTATACATCTTCTTTCAAATCCATGTAAAAAGGCATTGTTTATGTCTAATTGTTTCAATTCCCAATTATAGATAGAAGCTAGAGAAAGAAGCAACCTTATGGTGGTCATCTTTGCTACTGGAGAGAAAATATCAAGGTAGTCAATGTCTTCTGTTTGTGTGTATCCCTTTGCCACTAACCTTGCTTATACCTTTCAATTGTCCCATCAACCTTATATTTTATTTTGAATACCCATTTGCAAAGGGTTTTTTCGAGGAAGAAATAAAACAACTTTATTGGGATTGTGACAGGAAGAAATGCCCAAGACTAGATGATTTTAATTTTAGTTTTTTTTAAAGCATTATGGGTCGTCATTCACGGACTTGTATAAAGCTATGAGTTGCTTCCACGCATGGGCATGTGGTTAAAGGGTTGCAATGAGTCCTTCATCACACTCATACCAAAAATTGCAAACCCTACTAAACTAAAGGACTTTAGACCCATTTCCTTAATTGGCAACTTCTATAAATCATAGCAAAAATTCTAGCTAAAAGGCTACACAAATTCATGCAGTCCATCATTGATCACAAACAATCAACTTTCATCCAGGGAAGGGGCATTCTTGATAACATAGTCGTAGCAAACAAAATCATAGAAGAGGTAAGATGAAAGAATAAATGATGTATTATAGTCAAAGTTGATTTTGAAAAAGCCTATGATTCAGTGGATTGGAACTTTCTTATATATATGCTTTAGAGAATGGGGTTTGGAACAACTTGGATAGAATGAATTAGAAACTATTTAAAATCATCATCTATATCCATCTTAGTAAATGACAGTCCAACTAGCCAGTTCCACCCTACGAAGGGACTTAGGCAAGGAGATCCACTAGCACCATTATTGTTCCTCATTGTGGCAGAAGGGCTAGCGAGAGTTATGATAATGGCCCGCCCAATAAAAAGGGTTATTCGATGGGATTAAAGTGGGAAAGGATTAAGTGGAGGCTAGTATGTTACAATTCACTGATGATACAATATTCTTTTGTGAGACGAATGTCAAGAACATCACAACAATCAAATGTGCTCTAAGGTGTTTTGAATTAGCGTCAAGATTGAAGGTAATTTTTTGGAAAAACAAGATAGCAGGAATTGGGTTACACACTCTTCAAATCCATAGGTTCTCTGAGATATTTAATTGTAACATAATACCGGTCGTATTCAAATACCTGGGTGTTAAAATAGGGGATAACCATAGGAGAAAAAAAATTATGATATGATATGATATCAAAAATAAAAAATAAGCTTGCCACATGGAAAGGAAAAGATCTATCATTTGTAAGTAGAATCACACTGATAAATTTTTTTCTATCCACTATCCCCTATTATTATCTCTACTTGTTTAGAATACCCATAGGAGTGGTGAATGCGATCAAAAGGTTAAAAAGAGATTTTTTGTGGGGCTGATGAAGCGATAATAGGAAAATTGCATGGGTAAAATGGGAATGGTTGTGTAACCCCAAAGCACAGGTGACCATGGAATAAAAAATATAAAACTTTTTAATATGGCACTCTTAGGAAAGTGGAAATGGAGGCTTGGAAGTGAAGATATAAGTTTGTGGAAGTAGGTACTAGAATCCAAATATGGCTCATGGAGAGAGCTGGATGAACTCGCGTATTCAAAATTTGATTCCTGGTGGTTGAAAGATATAAAAAAGATATGTGAGAGTAATTCAAATTCTTGGTTTGACATGCTTAGAGGTTGGAAAATAGGTCAGGGTAGTAAAATTCGATTTTGGACACATAAATGGTTGGGGAATGATTCCTTAAAAAATAGATACCTAAGAATATTCATGAACTTTGTGCATAAGGAGGGTACCCTAAAAAAGTTTGGCGGATGGCATGAGAGTCAATGGTTATGGCGGATACCATGGAGAAGGAAGTGGTTCCAATGGGAACTTCAAATTGTCAATTCATTTATGGAAGAACCGAAATACATTTTGTTACATACACATAGGAATGACAGTTGGTTCTAGCTGGGTGATACATCAAATTCATATTCTATAAAATTCGGTTATGATAAACTCTTGAACTATACCAATTCTAATATGTTCTCACAGCCTAATTTCAACTTTGTCTATTTTTGGAACATAAAAGCACTTCCATCAGCACATTACTTTGCATGACGCATCTTAAATGGCAAAACTGCAACATATAATAATTTAATATCTAGAGGGGTCTTGACTGGGGGCATATGCGTCATGTGTGGTCTTGAATAGGAGAGTGTGAATCACCTCTTCTTCACTTGTAAAATAGATTCCAATGTGTGGCATATGACTGATGCATGGACTGACAGGTTATTTGTTCATTGTGATAGGGCTGAACATATAGGAATTATGGAAACGAATAATTTGGGGAATAACATGTGAAAATGTGTGTGGGTTGTTATTATATGTGGACTTTGGAATCTAGGGAATAAAGTAATCTTTAAATCAGGTAGTGGTGGATCCGATAAAAAAATTTACTATGGTTCAAGTCAAGACTTGAACATGGGTAAAATATAAATTCCCCAAATCATATTTCTCATACTCAGATTGCCGCATTAATTTGGTTGCATGTTTAGATTTCATTCCCTGATGTTTTCCTTGTCATATGTTTACATGTCTTTTGAAATCAGTGGACACTAATCGATCTGTGGAGACGAGGGATTGCACAATGATCTGGTGCAAACACAGAGAGAAACATACCTTTTGTTGTGACTTGAAGATATCCCTGTACTTCATTTCTTAATTTATTAACATGTACGTGTTGGAAGAAACTTTTTATCTAGAATACTTGTAGTTATTAATTTGTAAGCCAGGTGATTGATTTTTTTTTGCCTCTACTTCCACACCTAGACCGAGATTTTTTGTATGAGTTAGAATACCCATAATACTCTCATTTATTTTATTTTTTATTGTTGATAAAAAAATTGTCTGCTGACTTAACTACTCATGAATTATTTGCAAGAAAGCTGGAAGGATTGTAAAAAAAGAAGGAAATGGGTGACTTAACGCACTACTGAGTTTTTATTCTACTCTGCAGTTTTTAAGTCCACATATGTATGGAGGTTTTGCGAATCAATGATAGTGAAAAGAATCAATATGTCTATCAAAAACATCTTTTTAGGGAACAATTTCTTGATTGTCTGAGTAAGACAATCAAAGAATCACATAGGACTAAGGTGCATTACACATTTCTGTTGTACTTGTTAGACAACATATTGACACATGGTTTTTTCATAGGTTCAAGTTTAGTGTTTTCTGTGTTAGTTCTGTCTGGAAGGAGTTATTGTTAGTGAGATACGAACTACTCGTTCTACTATCCACAACCGTCTTATTCTGTTTTGGAATGTAGATTTCATTTGTTGATTTTGTTAGAAACATTTTTTTATAGAATTGAAATACCCTAACTGTTCTCTTTTAATTTAACTTATTCATTATGAATAAACATATATAAAAACACTATTAAAATCGATTTAGCGACTTTAAAACAACATTAAAATTATTGTTGCAATATTAAATTTAAAAAAATTAAAATTTGTGTCGATTAATCTATAACTAAATATAAAAATAAAAAAGGTTTAACAATCTAACCCGACACTATAAAAAGATAAAGAAAAATATATGATGGTCATAATAATAATATATTATCCATCTAACCAACTCAAAAATAAATTAATACAACTAGAATGTAATACAAAAGTTGTTGACTGACGCTAACACCTGATAGATAAACTAAGATTGAAGCAGCAAAAGAGGTGAGTCTTTGACTTATGTGTTTCCTGCTTCCAAATATATTTTGCATAAATGTTAAGGGTAAAATAATTTTTTTGGTCTACATGGTCATTTTAATAAGGATATTTCGGACATTTTCTAAAACATAAATGAAATTACATTATTTTTTTAATAATTACAGTTAGCATCAGCTTTTGGAATATTAGATTAAATTATTTGTAAATGTGTTGCTTTAGCGTCAGTTAGATAGACATTACCTTTTTGATAAATATATTTATATGGTTAGAGTCCATTCAGCTGACTTTTGTGAGAAAATTAATTTCACATTTGAGTTGGTCTTACCGTATGTTCATGCTAAACCCTAAAATATTAACGTTCATGTTTTTAGCGTAATCATATTTAGTGACACAAATACTCTTTGGATTGAACTAATTACCTCTTTAATTTCCTATCTTCCTTGAAGCAGCTTCTTCGGTTATTGCTTAGAGCATACCATCTTCTTCAATTATTTTGATCGCATTTCACTAAAAAAAAAATATTTACAAATTTTTATCCACGGATATTAATCCGTAGGTAAATTTAGCATTACCTACAAATTTTACTTACGAACAACATTACCTGCATATCTGAATCCGTAGGTAAATTCAGCATTACATACCAACTTTTACTCATGGTTCTTATTATCTATGAACTTTTACCTACGGATCTTATTACTTACGAACTTGAATCTCTATTACCTACCAACTATTATCATAATAATTAAATACATAATAATTATCAATAATAGAAATTACTTTAGATATCAATAATTTTTTAGTCTTTAAAATAGTATTTAATTTTATCAATATAGTAACTAATTATTTTTTATCTCTAAAATTAATTTCTATTTAATGATTTTTTAGTAGTAAATTATAGTTGATTCCAAATAAATATAATTACTTTACATTCAAAAAATAGGTGATTTAGGAATAATTAATGTTTATTTGACACCCATGCTTCATCCTACATATTTTAATCATTTTAAAAAAATTATAATTTTGTTAATTTTGAAAAAAGATTTCTAACTTTTTATATTTTGTATGTATTTTTTTAAAGAAGTTTTTAATTTTATTTTATTACAAATATTAATATTTATTGGGATTATAAGGTGTAGCATGGTTATGAAAATAATAACTCTTTAAGAATTCTACGTGGTTCTTACTGAACAGACATTAATTGGTATTTAATTGTACTCCTCTTTTATATCTAGTTGCCACACTATTAAAACTCAGTCTCAGAAAAATGTTTTACATTCAGTGTAATAGTTGTTTTCCATATTTCTCTACTTCCACAGCTAATAAGGGTTCATTGAATAGTTTTAGATTTTAATTTCCAGACCACCTAGGTTTTTAGATTTACAGATTTTTGGTCGCTTTACCGAGACTATTTTATTACCCTCATCCCCAAAAGATTTTTCTTTGTATTTTATGAATTTCATTTATGACCCTATTCTGGGCTTTGAAGAGAGATATGTGGTACAATGGAATGACACTCAAAACTGATTTGATTAAGCCAGATCTGCTTGAAAAAAAATAAGGTAATTTACCTTTCCATCTTGTCAGTTTCTTCTTGATTTTTTTATTACAGTATCCCACATTTTTACATTGCCTAGGATTTTTGCCAATCATTATTCCTAAAACAAATATATGTTCATTAAGGAGCAATTTAGGATTTGCCGACAAAAAAAAAAGGAGAAATTTAGGAAAGTTACATATCTATGTAATTGATCATCACTAATTCCAATCCCACTGAGTTTACTTTTAATGAAATTGACTCTTAAGTCCATATATTACTTCGTAAATTTTAGTATAACTTTCAAGGTTATCATATTTTGCATATTATCTTGGCACATAAACTTCAACCTCTTCCATTCCTATTTTCAATCCTTCTAATTATTTTTGGCTTATTGCTTGTCTAATACCTGCCAAACCTTCGGCTACAACTAAGAATAGAAACGGGTTAAGTGGATATCCTTGTCTAATTCTTTTTTTGGAACTGAATTCTTGAGTTAGGCAGTTTTTAATCTATTTTATCCATTTTTTTCCCCAAAACTTAACCTCTCTAGCATGTAGTAAAGAAAATTTCATCTAAAAAAATCACAAGCTTTTTCAAGTACATATATCTTTTGTTTTTTTCCCTTTTCCACCAAGGCATTATCAAGTAAATTTCTTCCTACTAACACATATTGCGTTTGACCTATGACCTTTGGTAAAACTCTCTTCATTCTCTTTGCTAAAAGTTTGGATATTATCTTATACATACACCCTACTAGAGAGATTGATCTATACTTCTTAAGATTTTACAAATTTTGAATCTTAGAGATGAGGGTAATGAACGATGCATTACAACCTTTGGTCCAATGACCAGATTTATGAAAATCACTTACTGCTTTATTAACCTCCTTTTAGTGTGTCCGGATGATTTTTGATGAAGTTCAAATTGTTCCATCAAGACCTAGACATTTACTTACCTCACATTCCATACCATTTCCTTGACTTCTTCTTTAAAGATTGCTAAAAAATCCTTATTATCTTTATTCTTCTTTTTTTCTATCAGTAAAGAATTAATTGAATTAAAGGGGACCACTTCAGGGGTGTCCCAACCCGTATACAAAACCGGAAACAAAAAATCAACATCAATTTGCTACCAAAGCATGTCTATTGTAGTAGCTAACCACAAACCCCCAGCCCACTAGAGGTCCACAACAGACCCAAACAGAGCAACAAAAAAAGCCCAACAGCTCCATGTTTGAATTGCAGTACTACATGTGGTCCAACCAACCACACTAGCACAGGTTAAAAAACATGTTGTTGATGGCCTCTTTGCTGGAAGCATCAACCAACAACTCTTTCCACAAAAAACAACCCAGCTTTGGCAGTACATCAACACCTTCAGGTGCACCATTCGGAGCTCCAGACATAGGCAAACCAGCCACTGCACTTGATTTAGGTCTACCCATGCATCTACCAATCAAAACCAAAAAACCTACCTCTCCAAACAGCAACATCATCCAGTAATTGAGCTCTCCTTGAAGCTTAAATCAAAGACCATATAAAACCCCTTGAATGATGCATAGGAAGCCAAGCTAAAAGGCATAAAAAACACAATTGAAACCTGCTACATTTGATAGCCCCTTGCAGCAAACCAGTGAGTTTCACCTGCAACCAGCCAACAACTCTTTCCACAAAAAATTAAACCAGCTTCAGTAGCACATCGACACCTTCAGGTGCACCATACGAAGCTCCAGACGTAGGTAAGCCAGCCACTACATCTGATTTGAGTCTACCCTGCCTCTTCGGATAAAAAATCTGAAAAATTACCTCTCCAAACAGCAACATCATCAAGTAAATGAGCTCTCCTTGAAGCTTGTATCAAAGGCCATAGTAAACCTCTTGAATGATGCATTGGAAGACAAGCTAAAAGGTATCAAAACCAGAGGTCTGCATTGCCACTGATGTCCCTTATTGAGGACCTAGACGTTGAACATTTCCTTGCTACCTCATCCTCCCCTGCAGTAGCCAAAAGTTATCTCCACCATAGCTAGAGAATGTTAACACCATCAACTCCATAACACTTCCTCCCCTGTTGTGAAGATACACCAGCTTGACCTGACCCCAAACACCCTCAAACTTCAACCTTAAGGACACCAACCGACCCCCCTAATGCTTCCTGTTAGGCGTTGCTACTTAAGCATTGATTAGGGTACATAAGCCAATCTGAAAAAGAACAATTATAAGATTTTACCCTATATTTCTGCCATAACCAAGATAGCAATTGGATTGAGTGAAATATTTCTTCAGCATTCGAAACCCCTTGTTTAAAGATAACTGCATTTTTATGTTTCCAAATACATCTTACAATAGCCACCCACATACCTTTCCAAACTTGATTCTACTTAAAATTGAGATGCACTAAGTGAAAGTTCTCAAAGTGAAATTTCAGGTCATTATGTTGTGCTAGAACAATACCAATCCATCTATAAGAGAGTGTCCATACTCTTTGTGCATTAGTACAGTCTAAGAACAAATGTTGGGCCGTTTCTTTCGAGAGTTGACAAAGCACACATACTAAGGAGCTAACTAACACACCTCTTCGAATAAGATTGATTCTAGTTGGAACTCTATCTAACAGGATCCTCAAAACAGTGATTTGTACTTTTGGCACTGGATTTGCTTGCCATAATATTTTAAAAATATCATTTGAAGCGCTCCTGACTTAGATATTTATAGTAGCATAAGCTGACTCCACCGAGAAAGTCCCTCATGAATCCCCTCTCCAAACTAAATAGTCGTTAGATTCCATCCAGATTGTCTTCCTTGGCTATAGTAGGGAAAGGAATTCTATCCAGATTCAATATTATGTTGTTTTTTTCCTTGAAATTGGGTCATGAAGTGCCTTTTAGTTTCATCTTTTACTTGCTTAGGTTCCTCCATCGACTCACCTTCTACCTGTAACCCTTTTATGTCATTCTTCATTCTTCAATTTATTAATGAATGGTAGAATCTAGAATTTGAGTCACATAAGGTCAATCATATGGATTTTGATTTTTGCTTTTGCCATATCTCCCGCTTAAAACTTACTTTTTTAAATTCTACATTTTTTTAACAGTGTCTTTTTTTTTTTATAAAAACTTTCATATTAAATATTATTATTATTATTATGTAATTTTTTTTATCTAAATGTCTTCTCTCTTTCTTTTGTTCATTATTTAGTCCGACTTATTCATCTTTTAAATCTAGTTCCTTGATTAGGTGGAATATATCTTCTTTAATCCTATTGATATCCCCAAAATTATTTCTGTTCCAATTTTTCAGATTTTTTAGTAATTTTTCGCCTTCTTAAATTTTTATCATTGCCTTCAACATTTGAAATACCAGGGCTTTAAATGTACTATGGTGATCATGCAGATCTTTATTTTACGTATTCATTTTGTGTTCATACAAAGTGAATTAATTAGGTAATGATTCTGATGCAAAAATAATTTAGAGCTTCTTTATATCATGAGGTACAAGTAATCAAATCGTTTTCGCAACCTCTTATATTCAACTCAAGCTACTTACACTCAATACCTTATTACATTGAAAGGCCTTAAATGATACTTTATTTGGTCGAATAAAAAATAACCTTATTAAGATAAAATTGATTAAAAATTCATTTATGTTTAAAATGAACCTCCAAATATTTTTTACTTAGATAAAAAAGTATTTTGCTCAATTATAAAATTTATTTTTCGATCAAATAATAATAACAATATTTTGATTAGAAAAATATCGCAAAGACCAAATGGCACAAGAATGATTTTCTAGTCATTGCTGCATCAACAGAGGATATTTCAGTCAGATTTGTTGCTTTGAGTCTGTAATAATACTCTATAGCCATCTAACATAACTAATTTAAGGACCCACAAGAATTATTTTATAGTCATTGCTGCATCGCATTCTCTCACAAAGAAAATGCAGGAAAACGGGAACTTGGAGTATTCATACTAATGTCTGATTAACTGTGTTGGAAGCCAACCATAAAATATACCATAAAATAGAAAAAGAAATATATTAGCTACACTCCGAGACATTCAAGGTAGAGTACCAACCACTTCACTTTCCACACACTATCTCTCCCCATCTATCTCAAGCTCCTCCCACAGTAGACTCATGTAGCTTTCAATTCCCATCTACAATCTCAAAATTCCCTACTATAATTCCTTCCCTTTTCTGAATCAAGGTGAACATATACTCTCATAATGGAGGAGGGTCAATGTTTGATCAGGAGTAAGAGAAAGTACTCTATGAGTCTTAGTCTTGATGATTCTTCGACTAATTACCCTTCCAATGAAGACCACTCATGGGAAGAGCAAGCCTTTGCTAAAGATGCAGCTTGGTCTGGTTGCGTGTGGCCACCACGATCATATTCTTGTACCTTTTGCACAAGAGAATTTAGGTCAGCACAGGCTTTAGGAGGCCATATGAATGTTCATAGAAGAGATAGAGCAAGACTAAAGCAGCCATATAGTCCTCAGAATGAAATCCTCAATGATGATCTTGAGAAAACTCAAACCCAGAATTCGGTTCAAATTTCTTTTACTTCATTGGGTTACTTATACCCACCTTCTCTTAGTGGATTGGCTCATAACACTAACCCTAATTCTGATCCTTATTCTCATGTTGTTGCTTCACCTTCCAATGTTTTAGGCACTTCACTTAACAAAAGATGCAGAGAGAAACCCCAGATTCCACTATACAATAATTCTTCAATTTTCAAAGGATGTCACGAGTCTTCCCCTTCTTTTTCTTCTAAATCCTTGTCAAATTTAACTGATGACTTCAGATTTTGTTCAAGTAGGCTCGATCTTGAAGCCAGTTTTGAGAAAAAATTACAGGGATTGGATTCTGGGTGTAGGAAGGGTAAAACTGAGGTGGCTGTGAGCATGAACATGTTTATGAGTCGAGCTCACCCAGTTGTGCAGTTTGAGAATAAAGAGATAGATACAAGTTTCAAGAACAGAAAATCAGACGCTTCATCCATTCCATTGTTCCCCAAATCATGTTCAGTTGATAAGCATCATGTGCAGTCAGAGATGTTTGATTTTAGCCCTAGCTCCATAGAAGAGCTAGATCTGGAGCTAAGGCTTGGTTATAGGTCCGAGGTATAGTAAAACATTTGAAGCACGGATATTTATAAATATAATTTTACTCTTATGATTTTACTCTTGTTCCTTGTTTATTTCTTTTGATACCATGTAAGGAAGATTTTCATGTTTGATTGGATGTGTGATGATAACAATATGGCAATCACAAACAAGCTAGCTCATCAAAGAGTGCAATTATATATAACTGATATCTCCATCGATTTTTACTAAGATCCTTTAAAAGCATCTGAGAAACATTACAGTTCTATATCATTTTTTAGTAGGAACATGTGAAAGCTTTTATATATATATATATATATATATATATATATATATATATATATATATATATATATATATATATATATATATATATATTTTTTTTTTTTTTTT
>Ga0123342_1004012_pt1 | contig 22998 bp, 8 predicted proteins | sample Turbeawhitnodule_FD_89960 | JGI IMG/M metagenome (GOLD analysis project Ga0123342, IMG submission 89960) | Root nodule microbial communities of legume samples collected from Mexico - Turtle bean Mexico white nodule | ecosystem: Host-associated > Plants > Roots > Nodule | place: Mexico: Nepantla... | reverse complement strand
TTTAAAAGAAACACCACTCAGTTCTTCATGCTTATATGTATGACAGGTAACATCAAGAAAAGACCAAGAACAATATTGGGCAAATAAAGATGAGCCATACATCTTCATCACTGTTAGAGAGTTTGCTGAGGCATTTCAGTCATTTCACATTGGACGAAAACTTGGTGATGAACTTGCCACCCCATTTGACATGTCAAAAGGTCACCCTGCTGTGTTAACAAAGAACAAGTACGGAGTTAGCAAGAAGGAGCTCTTGAAAGCTTGCGTGTCCAGAGAATTCTTACTTATGAAAAGGAATTCGTTTGTCTATATTTTCAAGATGTGGCAAGTAAGCACTGCTCTAGCTTCAACATTTTGTTTTCCTTTGTTAATCAACTACACCGACTAGTTCATGTAGATTAATTCAAGTTTGGTTCTTTCATTTTCAGTTGATTTTAACGGGGTTCATAACAATGACATTGTTCCTGAGAACTGAGATGCACCGGGATACAGAAACTGATGGTGGTATCTTTATGGGTGCATTGTTCTTCGTACTAATTGTGATTATGTTCAATGGATTCTCCGAGCTATCCATGTCCATCATGAAACTCCCCGTTTTCTACAAGCAAAGAGACCTTCTCTTTTTTCCTTCTTGGGCATATTCTCTGCCTACATGGATCCTTAAGATTCCTATAACCTTAGTGGAAGTTGGTATTTGGGTTGTGATGACTTACTATGTTATAGGATTTGATCCTAGTATTGAAAGGTGAGAATCTTCTATTAATTTTTTAATGGATAGATCTTAGAGTTTGCTTTGTGATGTGCTTACTAGTAGTTCCTCATGCCAGGTTCATCAAGCAGTACTTTTTGCTTGTTTGTATCAATCAAATGGCATCAGGACTTTTTCGATTTATGGGGGCAGTTGGGAGGAACATCATTGTTGCAAACACAGTTGGATCATTTGCTCTACTTGCAGTTATGGTCATGGGTGGATTTATCCTATCTAGAGGTGAAGTGTTAATAAAAGCATTTCAGTTTACTTTGTAATAAATAATATGGTTGACCTCTGTAACATTTACTTTAAAAGCAATAACTTCATTTTTAATTGGTCCAAATGGGAATACTTCATTAGCAATAGATTCTCTAACAATTCTTTTGACAACACTTTCTGCTATTGATATAGTTGAAATATATTGAAAATCATAATGCATGAGAGTTGGACTCTTTCTATGTAAGTTGCATGTTCCCAGGTATTTTGATGTCAAAATCTAACAGCGCTACCTTCTTTTTGAAGCAGTTGATGTGAAGAAGTGGTGGCTGTGGGGTTACTGGTTCTCACCCATGATGTATGCACAGAATGCTCTAGCTGTGAATGAATTTCTCGGGAAGAGTTGGTTACATGTAAGCAATAAAATCATATTCTCTATACATGTACGAGAATACAAATATGTAACTGGTAAAAAAGTGTCAATCAGATTTTGATGACAATATGTGAGTATTTTGCATTGAAGGTTCCACCTAATTCAACAGAACCATTAGGAGTAAAGGTGTTGAAGTCACGTGGGATTTTCCCTGAAGCATACTGGTATTGGATTGGTGTTGGAGCTTCCATTGGATACATGGCACTGTTCAACTTCCTTTTCCCCTTGGCCTTACATTATCTTGACCGTAAGTATCTTTACACACGTACCTTTCAATTTTGAACTGACATTGTACTCTAACAACGGAATCATTTTGCTGCAGCATTTGGTAAACCACAAGCTTTAATATCTGAAGAAGCCTTAGCTGAGAGAAATGCAGGCAGAAACGAACACATCGTTGAATTATCGTCTAGACACAATGGCTCTTCTGGTGGGTTGCATGTTCACTCACGCGGTCACATTTTGTTCCTGTTTTGATTTCACATGTTCACAAAGTGTATAATTTGAGTACAGATAAAGGGAATGAAGATCGTAGAAGTGTGTGCTCAAGAACACTGTCAGCAAGAGTGGGAAGCATTGGTGCAAGCGAGCACAACACGAAGCGAGGGATGGTTCTTCCTTTCACACCCTTTTCTATTACTTTTGATGACATCAGATATGCGGTGGAGATGCCACAGGTACAAAAATTGACTTCAAACAGAGTATCATTTTCTGTAATAGACCATTAGAATAAATCAGACATGCACAGTTAAGATAATGGCGTATGAAGGTTATAAAACGAAGCATAAAAGAGTGAGAGCCATGTATGGTGTCCGTTCGCATATTTTCCAATAGTTTTCTGGAAATAGATTCTGATTTCTATCTATGTTTGCAGGAAATGAAGAACCAAGGCATTCTTGAAGATCGACTTGAACTGTTGAAGGGTGTTAATGGAGCTTTTAGACCAGGAGTTCTGACAGCTCTAATGGGTGTAAGTGGGGCTGGTAAAACAACTTTAATGGACGTGTTATCTGGAAGGAAATCAGCAGGTTATATTCAAGGGCAAATCACTATATCAGGTTACCCTAAAAAGCAAGAAACGTTTGCCCGCATAGCAGGATACTGTGAGCAGACCGATATACACTCTCCCCATGTTACAGTCTATGAGTCTTTGGTTTATTCTGCATGGCTTCGGTTACCACCTGAGGTTGATTCTGCAACTAAACAGGTAAACTTTTGTAAATTAGACCATACATGGTATATTAACATCAAGAGAATTTAGATCAACCTATTACTTAATGGAAAGAGGAAATCTTGAGTGTTTGATTGGTTGTGTTGTGCCTAATAAGATCTGTGTTCATGCTCATGTTACAACTTCTTAGTGCACACACAACAAATGACATTGTAACATTGTAGTGCTGTCCTTCTTCCAAGTGTCGAATGAAGCCATTCCAGTTGCTTACAGATCCTATTGATTAATAGCAGATGTTCATTGAGGAAGTTATGGAGCTGGTAGAGCTGACTTCATTAAGAGAAGCCTTGGTGGGATTGCCAGGAGTGAATGGCCTGTCCACGGAGCAGCGCAAGAGGTTAACAATAGCAGTTGAACTTGTTGCCAATCCATCTATTATATTCATGGATGAACCTACCTCTGGCCTTGATGCCAGAGCTGCTGCTATAGTTATGAGAACAGTGAGGAATACAGTGGATACCGGGCGAACAGTGGTCTGCACAATCCACCAGCCAAGCATTGATATATTTGATGCTTTTGATGAGGTCAGTGACACTTTTCCTTCTCCTAACTAGCTTCGAAAAATTCAGCGTTTCATTTTAAGGCTGAACATACATGTTGTTATATTGACAGCTACTTCTGTTGAAGCGTGGGGGTGAGGAAATATATGTGGGGCCTTTAGGCCAGCATTGTTCTGAACTGATCAGTTACTTTGAGGTCTACACCATCTCTAACTAGTAATTAATTAGTGCTAAATACTATTTTCAACCAGTTTGTTCAATAAGTAACTTGTGCTTGGTGTAGGGAATTCATGGGGTGCCAAAAATTAAGAATGGTTATAATCCTGCCACTTGGATGTTGGAGGTTACTTCAGAAGCACAAGAAGCGGTTCTTGAAGTTAACTTCACTGAAATTTACAAGAATTCTGACCTATATGGGTAGGAACAATTACAAATTCAAACCAAAATCCATATGAAAGATTGCCCTTTGAGCATTAGTTACTGTTTATATGTTTTTCTATGGTTAACCAACATTACACATACATTCAGGAGAAACAAGGCCTTGATAAGGGAACTTAGCACACCTCCAGCAGGTTCCAAAGACTTGTACTTCCCCACAAAGTACTCTCAGACTTTCTTCACTCAATGCATGGCTTGCCTCTGGAAACAACACCTATCATACTGGAGAAATCCCCCATACAGTGCGGTGAGACTTTTATTCACAACAATCATAGCCTTACTGTTTGGGACAATATTTTGGGATATCGGCTCTAAAAGGTACCCAACATGCAACCACTTGCCATAATTTCTCTGAATAGTTTCTAAGTCCCTTTTAATTTTTTATTTTATAACCTTAATTTATTCTTCTGATGCAGACAAAGAAGACAAGATCTATTTAATGCAATGGGGTCTATGTATGCTGCAGTCCTATTTATCGGGATACACAACGCTACATCTGTGCAACCTGTTGTAGCCATTGAGAGAACAGTCTTCTATAGAGAAAGAGCTGCTGGAATGTACTCAGCTTTACCATACGCATTTGGACAGGTATACGTGAAATTGTTCGTCTAATGACTAAAGAACAATAACAATTAATTGACAAAGAATTCTCTTAGTTATAGAACACTAATTTTGAAGTTATGGAAGTAAAATTTTAGCTAACTCACCCCACAATTGAAATATATTCAGGTTGCCATTGAGATCCCATACATACTCATACAGACCCTGGTATACGGGGTCATAGTGTATGCTATGATTGGGTTTGATTGGACGGTCAGCAAGTTCTTTTGGTATCTCTTCTTCATGTTCTTTACCTTTTTATACTTCACCTTCTATGGCATGATGGCTGTGGGTCTTACCCCGGATCACAACATTGCTGCAATAGTTTCCTTTGGGTTCTACATGATATGGAACCTCTTCTCAGGATTTGTGATTCCAAGAACAGTAAGTTCATCTGTCCCTTTAACTTTATTTTAACACTAGACGACATACACACATAGATTTATGCATATGATAAGTCATTAACTGAGAAATGATATTATGATCCTTGTATGTGACAGAGGATGCCAGTGTGGTGGAGATGGTACTTTTGGATCTGTCCTGTGTCTTGGACCTTGTATGGATTGGTTACTTCACAATTTGGTGATATAAAAGACCGTATAGAGAGTGGAGAGACTGTGGAAGAGTTTGTTAGAAGTTATTTTGGGTATAGAGATGACTTTGTAGGTGTAGCTGCTGCTGTGCTTGTTGGGTTTACACTACTTTTTGGATTTACCTTTGCCTTCTCAATTAAGGCATTCAATTTCCAAAAGAGATGACCACTTTACTTTACACAACTTGTAAATGAAGGATCACATTTCATCCACCAAAGAAAGAAATATATAGAAACATAGATCACTTCTCCTTTGAAATTTCTACAGCATCTTTCTATTTAATTTTAATTATTGCTTCTTGCCATCACCATGGTACAACTCATGGATAGAGAGAACCCTTTTTCACTTTTTGTCTTCATGTTACAATCCATGTTCCTTGTTCTCCAATACGGCTACATTCTACTTCTGTATGATGGTTGTCACTCCATTGCCTATGTTTATGTGCTTGTTGTTCTTGAATAGTCCAAGAAAACTGAGTCAACGAGACATGCATAGCAGTGAAAATGATTTTATAACAAGAGAAATAGAGAGAGAGAGAGAGATTTAACATATAATAAAAATAATGGAAAAGAAATAGAAAAGATAATATTGTATGGTATTCGAATTATTTTATGTGTAGAACATGTGGATCAATAATTTATGTATCTATCTGTCCATCTTCATCAAACTGATTCCATTTTAACGGTCAATAAAAAGCAACGTGCAATTTATTAGAGTCATAAATAAATTAACGATGTTACGTCACACTACCGTTTATTATGACTAAAAGAATGACGTCATTTGTTAATTGACTCTATATTAATATGGTCAATACTTGTGAAAAACTTATTTGGAAAATATTAAATAAGAAAAGAAAAGAAAAAAAGAGAAAGATAAAAATAGAAACAAAACATCAATTATTAGAATGAATGTAAGAAAGAAAGTACAGAAGTTTATCTTCGGTTGTTTTAAATGAGTAAAGCAAAGAGTGAAAATAAATAAATTATTTGTATAAAAAGTTATATAATGAAAACTCTTAGTCTTGTTTTCACTTGACATAAAAAGTTATATCAATGCTTCAAAAAATATAAAAACAATTATTCAAAAAGACAACACACACAAATCACAGTCCCACAAGCATTAGGGAACCTGGGCGTTTTAGCAAGAAATATGCTTCACTTTAACAAAAACAAAACATTGTATTCCTCACATTCTCTTTAACTAAAAGAAGTTTTAAAAGTGACTTTATCTGATAGTTAAAGATAAGAGCATACTCTTAATTTATTTTAAAGCATCTTACTATTAAGCAAATAAAAAATAAACTGTCTTTCAATCCTTAACCTAATTAAAGTTTAAATGTGAATACACCTTAGGGTTGTTTGATTGTTCTGGTTAATAACAGTGATTTTTAATAATAATAAAAACATCTCATATTTCATTCACACCTAAACACACTGTGGAAATTATGTACAAGATCACGGGTCAAGATGTGAGCAAAACGACTAGGATCCTCCTCTTAATCCACAAAAAAAGTTGATGTTTTTTATGGGTGCTGCCCTTAATCCACAAAAAAGTTGATTTTTTATCCATGAGTGCTAATATATTGACAATCTGCACAGATCACAACTGGAAAAAGAAATAACTTAAATTGATAATTGCATTGGTTAAATCACATTTGGCTTTCAATTTAAAGTCAAAGTAACATTCTTCTTCTTTTTACATAAAAGTTCATCTGAATCATATAATAGCCCAGTTAAAAAAAACCAAATTGTTAAAATGCATTACACAGCCATGTGATAAAATCCTGAATTAACCAAGGAAAGAAAAGAGCAATGGTGATGGTGATGGTGAGAAGTGAGAAGCACAGAAGGCATGTATTGATTGGTTTAGTTTATGCAGAAATGAAATAAGAAGGAGGAAGTGGCAGTGATTCTAAATGTCCAATGACTAAATTAAATGTCGACTAGATGCCGCATATGTTACAGTCAAAGTTTTCTCTCAGCCTACACCTACAATTACAAATGAATCTTAATCCTCAAAAAAGAAAATTGAAGCAGAAGGAGCTGAACCAACTCAATTACCCAAGCTGTCAAGGAAACTTTGCAACTCCTTCAAACCTTCTGCAGAGAAGCTCCGGTGCACTCTAGAGCGAGGCGCCACCAAGTTGGGAGGAGGTTGCTGCTGGAAGCAAATCACAACTGCAGACAAATTGTCTCCACTCTTTCTCTTTAAAGCCTCATCAACCAGATCCTTACTGCACATGCTTGGGTCATTATGCTCCTGGAGCCTCCGCCGAGCAAAATCCACTGCATTTTGGCTCCTGAATACATCCCAAATCCCATCACAACCTATGATCAGAAATTCGTCCTCGCTCGTCAGTTTTGTAGTCATAAGTTCGGGTTCTGAAGTCAGTGGTCCACCATCTTTGCTCTTCATTCCTTCCATGTGCCAGTCACCAAGTGCGCGAGCAACATTCAGTTGCCCGTTAAGATATCCATCGTAGACATACCCCCCAGAAGCCTCGATTCGCTTCCTTTCTTTGTTGCAACTCGGTTTATGATCTCTTGACATTTCAATTGCTTTTCCTCGACGGCACAGCACAGCTCGACAATCTCCAGCATTTGCCACCACCAGCAACCTGCAATCGGAAACTACGATCATCACACGACTCATCAAAGGTATGCAGTTTATGTCGTGTCAGTTTCATCTTGGAAAAGGTGGAACATAAAAATATAATTTTGGGCCTACGCCAACTGTTGTGGCAGGACAAAAGGTTCCTGATCATCATTCCAATTATTTACGGCTTTTGTACTTGTTTAAAACAGTGGAAACTTACCCAAAGAAAAATCAATAACACAATTTTGGCTATTTGGGAAAAAATGTGTACACCCAGATTATCAAAATCCTAACCTTCCTATAACAAGAGTAGCTAATGCAGTGGTGCCAGATGCAAGTGCAGCATCCAGAGAGCAAGCTTCTGCAAAGGCGTTGTCTGTTTGCAAAAATGCCGAAGCAACTATCCTTTCAATATCTCCAGGGAAATCTTCATCATCGAGAATAAACTTTGGCAGATGCTGGCAAGCAAAGTCAGCAGCATGCTTTCCACCATGTCCATCAAACACCTGACCAAGCCATCGACCATAATCATTACCTGACTTTCACAACAGTTTTCAAACAAATGCAAGAAACAAACAAAATATTCTACGGGATCAGCAATGTTGTGTCTAAGACGTGTTTATATGCATTTGTCAATAGTCCATACCATAGGTAAAGCAATGCATTTTCCCCAGAGAATATTAGCATGAGGACTATGATTTGCAAAGAAATTCCAAACAAATGTCGTCAGATGTTTGGGAACGTAAGACAAAGAAGAGAACTTAGCAGTACATGAAAATGACGATAATAAAAAGCGTCACAGAAAAACTAAAATTCATTAACACAGTAATCACTGTTAATCAAGTTAAGCACCAAAATAGATAAATACCCCATAGAAAGCACTGGGTCCATCTATACAATTCTTGAGTCCATAATCGTGCATATAATTGTCAGCACAAACATATACATCTTCCATACTTGACCGAAATCCAATATCAGCGCAAGCTCCAGAACGAAGCGTTGGAAAGAAATCAGACTGACAATCTTCAGTAACATTCCCTGGCTCAGTTACATCAGACAACTTTGTTTTCATCTGCTGAATTTGCCATAAAAGTTAGAAAAAGAACATAAATCATAGAAAATAATTTTTTCAGAGCAGAAAGGAACTTGGAACTCCAGAAATAACATATCAATAGCAGTCCTGATACTTAAATGGCTGTAAATTATACCAACAAGAAAACTAAATCGACAAATCCAGAAGAGACCCAGAACGTTAGCACACTAGAGGTAACCATAAAAATGACAAGGAACAAAGTTCAATGCTATTATTTACACGGTTTCATTTAATTCAATACCTCCACGATCTGACATTTTTTACCACACCGACTCACCATCAGTGTTTTACATTACTTCTACCAACCAAGCATTACTTTTACCCTAAATCCCAACTCTAGGTTTCATCTATAAAGAATGAAAAGAAATAACCCATATAAGCTAAAACAACTTGCACATATGACTCAACCACTTTCCTTTGCAACAACTTTCCAAAATCTCCCACTGCATCAAAATGGCAACGGAAAGGAAAAGAAACGGTGCTCAAAATTGTCAAATATAGATATCACAAACATTTTAAGGAACTCGGTAATCCCATAACTGTTCAAACAACAAAATCACAAATCATTTTTTTCCTGTCTAAAAGAAAGCAGACACACTAACATACTAGCACAATACACATTTAAAGAAAAGATCAATTTTGTAACTCACGAGAGAAGCGTGACGAACAAGTTTGCATTGGCGATGTGAAGATGGGTTGGGATTGGGAGGTCGAGTCCCACCGGAGCTCTTGCTTTCATCTTTACTGCAACAATCAACCCCTTCAATTTCTTCCATGCTTCTCCACCATAAGATCCAAGTAACCACAAATCGAAACGGGTTCGACCCAGATTGCAAAAAATAATTAGGTAGCTATAACGAGTGCAAAAATTAGGTTTTTTTGGAGTTAGGTTTGGCGGGTAGGTCTCTGCGATTCAAAGGGAACATGGTGTCGCAAATGCAGGAATTTTGAGAAGGGATTTGCGTATATGACACAAGTGGTGTGAACATAGAGGGAGAGAGAGAGAGAGAGAGAGGGAGAGAGAGATTCACCGTCGTATCTGAAGGCGGTGGACGGGCGTTGGTGGGGTTTTAACTTTCAAAATGCGGTGGCAGGTTCGAAACGACGTCGAATCGCTATGTAAAGTTTTGAGCTTTGTTAACGGCAAGGGATTTGTTTTTTTTATTTTGAGAGGGGCGCTTCTCTTTGATAACATATTAATAGAAAATAAATAGTAATATTAATAAATATATTTGTTTTCCCAATGTTTATGTAATTCAGGGATCTGAATGCAGTGATTCACCATGATTTGCATTTTGAAGCTTCAATAATATTATTTTAACATTAACATTAATATTGCAGTATGAACTAAATTAAAGTATCTCAAAAATAGTATGAACTAAATGAAGATTAGATTTGTTTCTCCAATCATCACACCCTTCTTCAGTCAACATCATATGGGCATCCAACTTACAAACACAATTTCTGAAGTGGCAGCTATAAACAGCTGTAGATTCTTTTTAATTTACCATTATTACTTCACTTCCATCAATTCCAAATAATGCTCTAGACTATAAGCAACCCATTTTTTTAGTATTTGTAAAAAAACTTATGCCATCAATTTTCTTAAAGATAATTACTGTATCATATAATTTAAGATCAAATACTGATACAGAAAATTATCTTTTTATTTGAAAAAAAACTGAAAAATACTCTAATTATTATCTAACGAATTGTTGTATATAATAAGCTAATGTCGTTTTAATTATATTTGATTTTTAAAACAAACAACAATGACATGGACAAATGAACAATATAAACTCCAAAGCCACTCTTAAAATATGCATGATGTTAAGATCTATTTTCGCAACAACAAAAATAAAATTCTTACCCTTTGGACTAAGTCAAATCAAATCATATTTCAATTTTTTATGCAAGTCTCCATGATAATAATAACTTGGTTCAATTTTTCTTGCCACCCATCATTTTCCTATTTGTTAATTGCCTATTCTCCACTTTATGTTTGTTGATCATAGATTAATTATACATAATATGCCACCATAATACCACTAATTTTGCCATTTTTTCTCATCTGAGTACTTATAACAACTAAACGTGTATTAAATCATTCTCTCCCACTCCAACTCTAAAATGGAGAATTGTCATATTAATATTATATAAAATTGTCTCTATTTAAGTAAAATTAATGTTGATTCTATTTTAAACTTTAAACTTTATATATGTATTTATATTTATAATAAAAAAAATTAATAGTTTTGTTAAATTTTTTTACATGACAAATAAATTTTTACTATAAAATATGATATTAAAATATTTAATATTAATATATCGTACATAAATATTATAATATATTAAAAATTAATTTGTTATATTAAAACACCATAGTTTTCTTATTACATATATAAATTTAAAGTTTAAACTAAATATAAAAATTACTTTCACATTAACTACAAGTATAAATCTTATATCTAAAATTGAACAAAATATAAAAATTAATAAGAAGTGGGTGTAGAGTGCTGACGGAAATACAAAACCAGTGGAGAGGACAATCAACACATACCACATGTCCCATATTACGTCTTATTTCAATAAAAGAAATTAACACGTATTAAAAAAATATATATTATTTTTACGTTCTTTTTGTGTCGGTTACATATTATTAAAGAGATAAAAAAAAATATTTAGATATCAATTTTTATTGATGAGACAAATAAATCGATAAAAAATAAATATTTAATGGGTGTTCTGACCGTATTGAAAGATACCGCATTTTAAAACAGAGAGAAACATGTCTAGTTACATTTCAAATTCAACAATATTTAATCCAAAGATGTATTATTTTTATAATAATATCTTTTCCATCTCATCAATTACTTTTATTATACACTTTTTCTTTTTAATTAAACAAATTAAATCAGTGAACGGCAGAAAAGTTATACTAGCTTGTATATAGTTTTGGTATATTATATATAAATTATAAAACTCGGACACTCATTTATGGCGTGTTGATATCGGATACTTGTATCGGACATGGACATTCGTATGACGTTCGTAGTATATGTACCCGTGAAGTATCCAATTCAAAAAGTACTTATTAGATTTTTAACATAGTACAATTTTAACATAATTTTAAAATAAAAAATACATTAATTTTTTAAAAACTTAAATGTATTGTATAATTTTTTATTATGATTATAAAAATAATAAACAAATCATTTTGAACCAGTTATAAAAAACATATTTTTCTCCAAAATATAATCTGAAACATACTGTGTACATAAATCTTTATTATCAATTTATATAATTTATAATTATATAATATGTAAATCCGTATCCCCGTGTCCTATATTATATGTATTTTCGTGTCCGTGTCCATGTCATATCAGTGATCCGTGTACATAGTATATAAATTAGTTTTTGTTTAAAATTGAGAATCGCTTAAATAGTATATTAAAAGTGCTTTTGTTATCTGCTATTGTGGGAAGTGATTAAAACTATGTAATAGTTGCGATATCTCACTTAAAATCTTGTATGCATTTTAAATTACTTGAGAAAATTATGACATGCAATGGTGAGTTTTTTCATGGAATATTGTTTTGAGAGGGAACGTTAATAAAAATGGACAGTGCCCCAATTCACACTGAAACTCCAATTTGGCATCTCTTTTTTGGGCTTTGCTTCAGATACACTCATTCAATTCTTAAAAAGCAGTCACTGTGGTTTCTTCTTCGAATGGTATTCTAAATTCTAACGAGGTTGAGTACTTTTTTAGAAAGTATGGTAGAGATATCATATTAAATGTTACGTTTTTTTTTACTATTTTTTAGTCTCTAATGATTATTTTCAGAACAACCTTAATAAAACCGTACGTTATAATAGTTAATTCATACATGAATAGGTAATTATGAAGGATAAATCAGTGAAAGATTCGTCTTCTTTATGCCGACAAAACTATTGGCTCTGTTATTGGATAGGAAGTGCGATTGAAGCATTCTTATTGACGACGAAGTTGTGGAAATTTAAGTTGTTTATTCAAATTTTTTTCTTCGAATTTGTTAGGTTGCTTATAAAAGTAGATCACCTTGTTCATGTTAACCTAAAACTTTGACTTGTTTTGTAAGCAATTACCCATACTTTCATGAATGGATTACTTTTGAAAAGTATTTGTATTTGATGTTTGGTTAGTTTTTTTGTCTCGCTATCCACGTTTAGATTCTTTTACGTTAAAAAATAGGTCATTTACCAAACATTAAAGTGTTCATCATAAAAAAATGTTTTTGTTGAATACTAAATATACATTAATATAAGTTTAATAACATGTACGAATGATAGATTTGGTGTTAAGATATATATTTTGAGATCAGGGTAATGGATATGACTATTATTTCTTAATATATATTTTTTAAATAAAAATAAGTATATAATAATAACAAAAGTTCAAGTTTAGAACTGTAACGAACTAATTAATTCTTTAATAATAAAAGTGATATATATATATATATTATATAAATAAAAATGAGAAAAATTATGCATATTTTATTATTGAAGTACAAAACTTATAACCAGAAAAGTTATAATATTTAAATTTTGTTTTAAAAAAAATTACTAACTTTTTTCAAAATATTTTTTCTTTACCTTTTTTACATTCTTTTTAGATTTATTAAAGATCATTTTACTCTTTGGTATAGTAGTCTCTATCTTAAGACTATTGGTGGAGAACAAACCATGTATGTCTCATCAGAATTTGTTCTAAAGTTAATTCCTCCTTATTAGTTGATTTTGGAAAATTTTGTATTGAGAATGTTAAGATGTGCATGGCTCTCTTAGGATAAAGATGTGCATATCTGTTAATCTAAAATCATAACAGAATGTTAAGATAATTAATCAGAATCTTCTATGTACTTGTTTAGCTTTCAATGTGATAGGAGAAGTTGAAAGCTTGACCTTAGATCTAAATCAGCTTTAAGAGGTAACAAAAACTATTTATATTTTGATAGTACCTTAGGGTAGATGATTTGGAAGTGGAGGTGACATGGCCACAATTATTTTGATTTTTGTGTAGGATTTATACTTTTGTTTGAAAATATGTAAATGTTTGAAGTGGAATATACTCTTATTTGATTTTTTGGTTAATTGAGATTTTCTAGAGCTCTTTGGATTCAATACCATTTTGAAATATCGAGATTGATTGAAAATATACTTTGTATGTTAATTTATGAAGTCATGCTAACCTTTAGAAACGTCTAAAAATTACCTCTAAAAGTTACAAATTGTTATATCGGTCTTGGGTAAAGGTTTGAAAACAAGTTCATTCTATTTTTATGAAATTTATTTTCTTGTATTTTCACCTAAGCAAAATATAACATGAAATCAACATTTTCTCTCGGTCCCATTTTTTGTTAAAGAAAAACTGGACTAGAAAATCATCCTTGATCTCATTCCTATTTTCGCTCAATTTAAATAGAGCATAAATTCAACCTTAATATTGACTATATTTTTGTTCAAGTGAAGCATTTATGTTCAAGTTACAAAATTTCACTCAAGCTATTTTTTTTTTTTGTCTGTTTGTTTTTCGCTTTAGTTGATTTGAATGTGAATGTTACTTTATACGTGTAAAAATTGAATATTGATTTTATTATATCAATGTGATGAGTTTCATATGCTGAACTGTAAACATGGTTTCAAAAAGAAAATACTATGTTGAGATGTTTAATTTGTGTATTGAATTTGAGATTCTATATGAGATATCATGATTCTACTTCTACTGATATTGGACTCACATAAAATAAAATATTAGGTGATGAGAGTTGAACGAGGTTTTTATGGCCTAATATGCAATGTGAAAAAAAAATACTTGTATAGTAGATTTATTGATTTAGCATATCATGAGTCGACTGCATTCTATTACGTAACTTTATTGTGGTGATAACTTAGTGAAAATAGTATGACAGATGCAAATCTTTAACTATAATTCAATGCATGTATCTTCCGAAAATAAAGTCATGTGTTTGTGATGTATGACATGAGAAAGGTAGTTGGGCTAAGAGTCCTGAACTGAGTTTTGATACATATTTAATAAATTTATGAAATGTGTATGCTTGATAATGTAAGAATGAGATTTGAATGGTTTATATAAATTATGAAAGTTATAGTATATGATTTAATATATGCATACAAGTTAAATTTTAAAACATTGGCTTACCATATTTGTTCAACTTGTGTAGTTCTTGTTATTTTTATTTATTTTTTAATTGTAATGATTGTGTGTAGGATAAAGATAAAGATTTGGCTTGACTTAAGTTGGATCTATCTCAATTTGACTTTTACCTAATCCAACATATCCAATTTACACAATTGCTTCTTACACCCAATAAATTTGAACCTGCACTCTATTACTGACGTAAAATGACCAAAATGTTCTATGTAGTTTTTTTAAATAGGAGTGAGGGGTAAGGTCAAAATGTATTCCAAATTTGATATTCCATAATACATTTCTAAATTTGGGTTTACAGAACAATTTTATGGATTACAGGTATCTTTTCTAGATTTTGTTTTCCAAAATTTTATTTCCAGAAAAAAAAGCTATATTGAATTTAGAGAACACTTTTATGGATTACAGGTATCTTTTCCAGAAAAAAAAAGCTATGTTGAATTTTCTTGTTCAGAATGTACTTTTAATTCTGAAATTTCAATTCTAAAATAAAGGCTAATTTTTTAAATTTCAAAAGCTAATTAGATGAAGGTTAAAAAATATTGGGTGCAGGAAGCAATTGCCCCCAGATTGACTTGAAATTAACCTTGTCCAACTGGACTTGGATGTGATTTGGCCCAATTTGTCTTAAAACCAGCCTGATCAAATTTTGTCTAGCCCAACTTACATAACTTCAAGTGACTAAGATTCACTTTAATTTTAAATTTTCAAAATCTAAAACAATATTGAAAATTCATATGCAGTCCAAATATAATTAATAAAATTGTACTTAAAATCCAAGAGCATGAATCCGGGTCTAAGAAAATAAACTTAAAATAATATAAATTTAAGTACTACACTTTAAATTTATTAAAGGTTTGAATTTTCTAGACACCTTTAAAAGAAAAAAAAAAGGAGAAAGTGGCGTGGTTATGAACTTGGTGAAGTTGAAACAGCGAGGAAAGAACTAGAAAAAGAGGAAAAAGAAAAAACGAAATTGAACCCGTGATTCTATTTTCCTGATGGAGTCAATATTTCTATTTTGATATGGTATAATTTTGACTAAAAAATTCCTAAAAGATCTAAACTTTTCTTTCGGGATATATATATATATATAGATTTATTTTCATTTATATATTATTAATAGTTTTTTATTTGTATTTGATATAAGATTAAAAAAACAGTACGTTACAAAAAAATTCAATTTATTTACAGAAGAATTTTGTAGGTAACAGTCAAAATTTGTAGATAAATCAGTATTATCTACGAATTATTTACGAGAAAAAAATTCCGTATATAATCTAGGCATAGATAATTTATTTACGGATAGTGTGTTCATGGAACGAAAATAGTAATTATTCACTCACATCAGTCCGTAGGTAATACCCACCCACTCAAATTCGTAAGTAATGTGTTGATGAGTAAATTTATAGGTAATTTAATATACTTTATTTTTAAAATTTTAATTATTAGTTGAATGTTGAAGTATGTAACTAGTGGAATAAGAAGGGGTTTGATCCAAGATATATGGAGAAGAGAAAGGTTGGAAGAGTGCGACAAGTGTGTCTTGTTCTTCATTCACTGTCTAAGGCGAGATTGGTGCAAAGACGGCACGCAATAGGAAGAAGCATCGATCACCAACCCACAAAATGCTAAACTCAACCAATTCCAACCAAATTAGGATACCTTTTCCATTCGGAATACCTCAACCACCGTTTTCAACCTTTTTACATGTAACTCTCTCCTTCTATGTATATATACATATATTTTCCTTCAAACTTTATAACTAAAACCTTAAAGACAATTCATTACCATGAGGACCACTTGCTTCCTAAGCCTTCCCCCTCTCACTTCAAACCAACCTTCCAAGGCCAAACTACCTCATCTTTCGTCGTAAGTTTTAATGTTTATACATGTGTTGTTTTTGTTACACAATTTAACACAACTAACTCCCACCCTGCGTTGTAAAGGGTGAAAAACGAAGCGTGTTGGAAGAGGCAAGGCGTTGTGATGGGAGTGGCATGGTACGTGATTGGAATAGAAATGTGCAATTCAATGACACTGGCTCATGAAATGATTCAAATCACCACCTTGCCCATTAACCAAGTATCAAATGCTTCTAACGCCGGTGCTAAATGGAGCCAGAAAAGAACGTGCCCTCCTTGGCAAGGCAATTCACTCGAAACCATCGTGCCGGAGAATCTTCCACGGCCCTCGGCACGGCGCCGATACGAGGCCGTCCGTTCCTCCTCCAAGACTGCGCCGCCGCTCTCCGCCCCAACCAAACTTCCAAGCTACAACGGCAGTTGCTTCTCCATGTGAAATTCAACTCCCAATCATCTCTTACTTGTACATAATTATTGTTATTAATAATTGATTCCCCTTATACACAAATTAATTTCTTAATCATATTCTTATTCTCCTTTTTTATTTTATTTCTGAAAAACTCCGAAAATATCTAACGAATAATTGCGTGTAGTAATGGTAGTACTCCATTGGATTTATGCAGTGTTAGTTATTGTAGTACATGTAGTACAAATCTTTCAGTTCGTTACCCTTCTTAAACCATGAACAAACGTTGTACTACACCGTTCTCCCTTTTTTGTTTTTTTTTGTCATTTCACAACCCATTAACTAAGATATTGGGCCTACGGCCCTAATTGCTGTAACTAAGGCCTGGCCCATCATACCATTATTCACAGGAAATTTCTTCTTGGACCTCCCTTTCTTCTAACTACACTCCCATAAAATAACGGAAATTATAATTTTACCCTCTTCTTCATCTTTTTCATTTACCACCACTAAACTTCCATCCCAGCAGCAACCTCCACCACCACAGCAGCTCCCCACATCCATCACCACCGTCTAGTAGTCACCGGCACAACACCTCCAACGTCCAGCGTCACTGTTGCAGTTCTTTACCTTCACCGTTTAAAAATATATATATTTTGAATACTGAAATTTATAATAATTTTTTTTAATTCTATAATCTATAATATAAATTTGTATTTTAGATTAAATAATTCAAAATGTAAAATTTATATTTTAAATTTTAAATTCAAAATACGAATTATTTTATTCTAAATAATATTAAGAAATGATTAAATTCACATAACCCCCCTTTTGTATTTTAACGACTAGATCAATTTGAAAATAGATGGAAGAAAATTAAGTTTAACGAAAAATATTTGGACGGAAAACAGATTTTCTTCTAATTTAAAAAATAATTCTCCAGTGAGAGAAAATTGATTTTTCTTAAAATTTTCATGATATGAAATGAAAAGTTGAAATTTATAAAATTAAGTCTAAAAATGTAAAAAAGCTGGGCAATCTTTCAAAAAAATGAAAAGATAAAAAACAATAAAAGAAATAATTTGTAAAGAATTAAAAAAACATCACGAAAAAATAAATAAAAGTGAAAAATATATTAATTTATGAGAAATAAAAAAGTTTTATAAGATTATTTTGAACAAGTTCTTTTTGCATCCCATAGATCTCTTGTTCTCACTTTCCATTCATTTATTTTGAAATGAATTTACATCATTAACGAGAGTTTACATAATAAATCAAGTGGTGTAAAAAGTCTAATTTCATATCTTGAACATATTGAAATGGGCCCTTGCTTGTAAATTTTTGTCTGCTACAAACAAAATAATTTATTTTGAAAATTTATACAAAATGAAATAAATTTATTTTTATGTTGTTAGTCTTAAAAATAAAATATAATTTTTTTATTAATTAAATTATAAATTCAATCACAAGACAAAATAAATAAATAAATAAATGCCTCCAGAATTTTCTTAAAGCTGACAGATGGGTTTATTAAATTAGGGGGTGTCTTTAGTAGTCCCTTTGTTTTTGTTGCTGATCCTAAACAGTCTGACCCATAGAGAATGGGTTAATGTTTTGCAATCAAAGATCCAGATGTTTATTACTTTCTACACGTTACATTATGTTCAGAAGTTAAGAAATATATTCACAAAGTAAATTTAGACATCTGATTTAATTATAGTTAATAATTCCAAAATCCAATTAAATTAATTTTATTGAACTTTCAATTTTTTTAAAAGGTATTAATTTATTATAAACTTTCAAAAAATTATTGCATAATTCAACAAATTTATTTGAGGTATTAATTTATGATTAAATTACAATTTACCAAACTAACAGCTTTTTCCACTCTTTTAGGCATGGAGTGTTTGGATTTTGAATAAGAAGACTGGTTTTGAATAAGGACATGGGTCTTGATAATGTTTTAATCAAATAAAATAATTAAATTAGTATAAAATGACTAATACTTTTATTGTTATGAGTATGAAAGTAGCATTTTGCCTAAAATATAACATTTTATGGTTAGATATGATAAAAAAAATGTGTTCAGATTATTAGTGATGTTATTAATGTTGAACATTAATAGAGAGGTTAGACGAACTATTGAACTACATATATTTAGGTGATGGAACGAAATTTGATAAATTTTCACATATTTTTTTCACCTTGTTCCCTTTAAATTAATTTAACATGTCACTCATTAAGTTGTCTATAAATATAGAATGAGTTTCTATGGATTAAATAACAACATACATTTTTTTTCCCATACTTACAATATGATATGTTTAGACAGGCTTTTCTTTAAAGAATTTTGAAGAGAAAACATAAAATGATTTTTTTTGTAAAATTATATATATATATATATATATTTTTTTTTAAATTAAGAAATGAGAATTCAGTCAAATTAGAGAAAAAAAACTATAAATTAATTTGTGTATAAATAATTTTAAATTTTTATAAAATATTATTGTTTTTGTGGTGCTTTTAAAAGTTTCTAATAATATATATTTAATTTATTTAAAGTAGTGTAATAGATTTTTAATCCTTTTTTAAATCGGTCCTCTATCCTTAAAAACTCATTCGTATACTTTAACTTTATTTTTTACTTAAATTTTTTCTTTCATATATTCATATATAATAGTAGATGTTTTTGAATTTAGGTATTAAATAATAATTATTTTTTTATATAATATTAGAGTTTGTCTCATTATATTTACTTACAATGATAAACACGGTTACAATAATTTGAAAGTGAGTTTCATCAGTAACTAACCACAAAAGAATTAATCGAATTTGTATTCCCAAAATTAAAAGAAAATATTGAAATTTTAAAGATAAAATATCAAAGATCAAAATAGATTTTGCTGCAAAAGTAACAGTATGATGATGTATAAGACACATGGTGTACTTTGAAGAGTCATTTTTATTTTTAACAAATTTCTTTCAGTATATATATATATATATATATATATATATATTTGAAACTCATTTTTTTTATCTCTCTTTAATTTGTTTTTATCATATCACATTGTTCTTTCTTAACTTATCTTTCTGTCTCCCCTATAGACTGTTGCACCTAGACCTATAGGTACCTTGCCCAGAAGGTCAAGGACAATATTTAATCAAATGCATTAACTCTTTCTACAAGTACAACTGTATTATTGTGTTGGGTGGATAAAAAAACAATTTTAAATTATAGAACCACTTGTACAAATCTTTCACTGTTTCTTTTAGAATAGTTTATGAAAATTTTATGAGTTGCAAAGTATTTGAATAAGTTTTTGACATCTAAATCCTTTCATTAACGAATTTTTTCACAAAAGTTTCCATAAGTAGTATAAAGTTTTTCACTTTAGTGATTTCTAAGTGTGAGAAAACGCATGAGAATAAACTTTTACAAAATGTTATAATTTTGAGTATTATCTCATTTTATTTAGCTTACATTTTTTTAAAAATATTACAAAGTGGATTTTAACTCTAACTCAACCCCATAAAATCGGTTCATGAGATGAGGTTTACACCCACTTATATATTACGAAATCTGCTAATCTCTAAAAAGTACAACTCGTGTGTGGGACAATATATTATGGGTGGTCCGATAACGACTCGATAGCGGGTGAAACGATAGGCCGAATAAACACTCGTTAAGATATGATCGAAATGGTTCTGATACCATATTTCAAAGTGTACTTTAAGCCTAACTCAACCCCATAAAATCAATTCATGAGATGAGGTTTGCACCCACTCATATACAATGAAATATTCTCTCATCTTTAGTCGATATGAGATTTCCAACAAAAATTTATATATATATATATAAAGTGAATAACAAGAATCACGAGTATTATTCACATGAAATTATAAATCTTATAGTTATTTCTTGAAATTATTAGTAATAGTTTCATCCCCTATATTAGATAGGTGGTGTGTTAAATAGGAAAAAATGTGGTTGATTGCGAAGGAGATAGAATCTGCAAAAGTAGATTGTGTTGTGGCATATTTGAAAAACTCCAAAATTTAAAAGAATTATGTAGGTGAAGAGGCATTGAGTGTGTGTGATGGATTGGATGGAATGAAGGGGGTATCATTGTGTTGGAATTTGGAGGTAAACTAAGCAAGATCTTTATATCTTAGCTTTTCTTTCTAATACCCTTTTCTAGTCAATTCCATGATGCCTCCAACTTATTTCCAATCACCTCACTTCTACCTAATTTAGTAGTTTCACACAAATTACTAATTAAGAATTACACATTACTGGTTTAGTTAATTAATTAAGACATTGCTCAAGTTGTTTTAACTTAATAATTGAGTTTCAATTCTAAGTATATTATATAACGTGTTAGACATTTGAAAAAAAATGGAGAAACTTACATACATGATTTTGAGTATCTCACATCAAATAAGATTATATAGTATTTAAATCAGTATAAATCTCAATTTTGAAGTTAAAAATTGATTATGTTTAAAATACCTTTTTTAATATGAAAATTGAAATCCTTAATATTGAAAATTAGAATTATTTAAAGTTTATTTCGATGAGAGTATGTCACGCACGAGTTCATCAATTTAGTAATTTTGTAAGATTAAAATTAATGTAAATTTTTTTTGTTATATTTATACTAAAATTTTAATTTGAGGAAACGAGTTTAAATTATGAAAAAATCATCCCATATAAAATTACTTTGTGAAAAAAAAAAAGTTTGATGAAAAAATGATTCTTTAAAAACCATGTGACCAAATAATGAGTTATTTGTTCAGAATCAAACTCACATCTGCAGATTGTATATGGAAAGTTGTTTGTTGTTAATATTAAAACTCATAAACAAAATAAATCTAAACAAGCGAGCATTTAAGAAGTGGTTGGATAAAAGTTTATTGGCATTTTCATGATTAATCAAATGTGAGTTACGAGTAAACTGAAAAACATGCCTCATGCTGGTTGATATTCAATGTGTTACATATATTTGATTTAAAAAAAGGGCTTGAAAGTGTAGTTTGGCCCCTACATTGTATGGGGCCAAACAAGTTATGAAGCAAACACATGTCACAATTCATAGTCTTCCATGTCTAAATGATGAAATTCTTTAAAGAGGAAAGTGGTGTGTAGGGATTTGTTTGTATCGACATTCTTTCTTATTATTATAGAAAGATATTTTCTGGTGTGTAGAAATATATATTGTTTTGTAAATACGTAAATACATTATGTACATTCAAGTCTGTAGGATTTTTTTTTAATCAGAGTCAAGTTTGTAAGATACTTGTGTATCCATTATTTGGATAAGGTCGACTGACATATGACTAAAATTATAACACTCAAATAGAAGATTAACGAGATTAATCAGTGATTAAACACTAGGTCTTAGACTCTGATTGGATTGAGGAGGGGATTTGTGAGGAGGGGAGAGAGTGAATTGTGAGAATTAGAGAGGATGTGTGAGGATATGTGAGGTTGTTTGAATTGAGGGATGGTAAGGAGGATTTGTGAGGATGATTTATTGTAAATTTACAAATTTGTCATTGTTATTAAAAATATTTGAATAATTAATTATGATTTTTTTTGTGTAGATTTGAATTAATAAATTTTTTTAATATATAATATTCATAATTACTTATATTTTATAATAAAAAATTAAAAAATATAATAGAAAATATTTTTGTGTTACATTGAAATAAAATTATTGAATATATATTTTTTTTATAAAAAGTTTTCATATTAGGCATCACTATGCAACTTGACATCTCAGGTAAGCTGACACATTTTATTTATTTATTTATTTTTTATTTTTTTAAAACATCTCTCAGCAAGGGTTAAAACCTTGTCAGCTTTGTGAAAATGGAAAACTCAGACTCTTACATCAAAAAAAAAAAAAAAAAAAAAAAAAAATTCATATAAAAAATTATAAAAAAAATATAAAAAATAATTTAAATTTTTTAATTTTTTTAAAATTAATTTTTTTTTTTTTTTTTTTTTTTTTTTTTTTTTTTTTTTTTTTTTTTTTTTTTTTTTTTTTTTTTTTTTTTTATGGG
>Ga0123342_1004011_pt1 | contig 23000 bp, 13 predicted proteins | sample Turbeawhitnodule_FD_89960 | JGI IMG/M metagenome (GOLD analysis project Ga0123342, IMG submission 89960) | Root nodule microbial communities of legume samples collected from Mexico - Turtle bean Mexico white nodule | ecosystem: Host-associated > Plants > Roots > Nodule | place: Mexico: Nepantla... | reverse complement strand
TGTCTAGTCTATCGGGTTGTGTGCTAAACATTGTAAATCATTTACTTTATGAAGTATACCCAATGTTCTCTCTTTGAGAGTGTTTTTCTCATATCTTTGAGAGGTCTTAGTCCCAAGGGGAGTGATGCAACTCTTCTTCAGTGTTGGATGAAATTAATGGAAAGCGAAAGTCTTGTAGATTTATGGAGGAAGCATCGAATGGGTATGGAGGTTTATGGGTTTGGGTGTGATTTTACAAGGTGTAATGGTCAAGGAAGTGGTTAGGCCAAATTCTTTAAGTTTCTAAGAATGCAAGAAGCATCATAAAGAAACTTGGAATGTGTTAAGACTTTCAGAAACACAATTTCCTATATCAATCAAGTATGAATTTACAAGAGGGAAGTCTCTTATTTATCACTAGTACAAAAAGCTTCATTAATGACTCCAAACAAAGACGGTTTAGAAATAATTATCGTTATAAAAAACACGGTGGTAATTTTGTAAATAAGCGAAACATATCACGACGGTTCCCTATGAAACTGTCTTTAAAACTGCATGAGGGGACTTATAATGACGGTTCCTTATGGATCTGTATTTAAAAATCGGCCATGTTGACTTATCACATTGTTCCTTGGGAACCGTTTTTGTTTGCTTCCACCTTTTCAAATTCGCGCTCCAACACTCTTCTCTTTCATTCGCGCTCCAGCACTCTTCTCCTTTACTTTCTTCTCCACACTCCTCACAGCTTGCCTTGCCGCCGTCCCTGAGCCTGCCGCCCTAGTGAACATCGTTGAGCCTCGCGTCGTCGTGGGTCATCTCCGCACGTGATTCCTTCACCACATGCCCCGTGACCGCGCTCACCTCCGCCACATCACCGTCGCACACCTCACAGTCGCACGCCTGCGCCTCACCACGTCATTGCGCGGGCCTGACTAGGTGGACTCCCAGCCACTACTCGCGAGCTCGCCTCCATCACTGCACGCGCGCGCTTCGTCACCTCATCATTGTCCCCTTTCCACAAGTAGTCGCTTTTTTGCCTAGTCGCTGGCTTGTAAGCCTCCGTGCCAACATTCTTGCATTCCCGTAGAAAGGCGCCAACATCTCTACTACTTTTATTTTGCTCCATTTCTAGGTTAGTATTTTTTTTTGTAATAATATATTAAATTTTATTTTATATATATTTTACTATTTAATAATTTTTAGATATTGTTTTTATATATTTTTTAAATGTATTGAACGTTCTGATTCTGAGTTCGAAGGTGTCTGACCTTCAACAATTTTGATTTATATTAGATATTGTTTTTACCTATTGAACGTACTGATTCTGAGTCCAGAGGTGTCCGACCTTCGACAATTTTGATTTAGTTTTTAATAATTAGATATTGTTTTTACATATTGAACGTAATGATTCTGAGTCCGGAGGTGTATGATCTTCGACAATTTTGATTTAGTTTCATAATGAATTAGATAATACATTTGATTATATGGAATACATTGATTTTGAATCCGAGGGTGTTTGACTTTCGCCAATTTTGATTTAGATTTTCTTAGTTTACCAATTCTATGGATCAGAGTTGGATTAATACACCAAGGATAAGTGATGCTTACGAAAAAGGGGTTGACGAATTCTTACAGTTTGAACAACATAATGCCATTAGTAATCATAATGGAGTAAAAATAAGGTGTCCTTGTGTTAATTGTTTGAATGAAAGGATATTGAGTGTTTTCGAAATTAGAGAACATCTTTTGTGTGATGGATTTTTGAAAAATTATACAACATGGACTTGGCATGGTGAATTGTTAGACTTGACAACTGTGCGCGAAGCTTGAGAGGAATTTGATTTCTTAGTGGACAATAGATTAGAAGGCATGATTCATGATGTGGGAGCAGAATCTTTTGCTATTGCAATTTTCGAAAATATGTCTAATGATGCAGAGACTCCTTTGTATCTTGGTTCAACTAACTTCACACGATTATCAACAGTGTTAAGGTTGATGAATTTGAAGGCAATGAATGGATGGACCGACAAAAGCTTTACAAAATTGCTTCAATTGCTTAAGAACATACTTCCAGAAGGAAATACCTTACCCAATCGAAATTACGAGGCAAAAAAAAAAAACTTTGTCCAATGGGTATGGAGTATAGAAAAATACATTTATGTCCTAACGATTGTATTTTATACAAAAATGAGTACGAAGATTTAAGAAGATGTCCCAAGTGTGGTTTGTCACGTTATAAGGCTGAAGTTGGTCAGAATGATGAAATTGATGAATTCCCAAAGGAAGGTCCTCCTGTTATGGTTGTTTGGTATCTTCCAATAATTCCAAGACTAATGTGTTTGTTTGCAAATACAGATGATGCTAAAAACCTTAGGTGGTATGCAGATAATAGAAAATGTGAGGGACTACTTCGTCATCCAGCTGATTCTTTGCAATCGAAGAAGATTCATAAAGAATTTCCAGAATTTGGAAAAGAATCAAGAAACTTAAGACTTGGATTGGTAATTTATGGAATGAATCCCTTTGAAAATTTAAGTAGTAATCATAGTTCATGGCCCATTTTGTTAGTGATTTACAACTTACCTCCTGCTTTGTGTATGAAGCGTAAATACATGATGTTATCTATGATGATCTTTGGTCCAAAACAACCTGGAAATGACATAGATGTTTATCTTAATCCATTGATTGAAGACTTGAAGTTATTATGGGATGAAGGGGTTGATGTGTTTGATGCGTTTAAGAGTGAATCTTTTTTATTGCATGCGATGTTATTTTGTACTATCAATGACTTTCCTGCATATGGGAGCTTGTTAGGTTATAGTGTGAAAGGCCATAGAGCATGTCCAATATGTGAAGAGAAAACATCATACGAGCAGTTGAAACACGAAAGAAAAACCATGTATCTTGGGCATCATAGATTTTTAAAGAAATATCATTTGTATTGTAGATTGAAAAAAGCTTTTAACGGATACCAAGAACATGATATTTGTCCCACCCCCTTAAGTGGCCTTCAAATTTATTAAAAGATAAAAAATGTTAATGTTACTTTTGGAAAAATGAAGAAGAAGCTAATTGTGAGTGAAATATGGAAGAAAAGATCAATTTTTTTTATCTTCTGTATTGGTGTAAGTTAGATGTCAAACACTGTATAGATGTATTGCACGTAGAAAAGAAAGTGTCTGACAGTCTAATAGGAAAACTTTTGAACATTAAAGAAAAAACAAAGGATGGTGTAAATACACGTATGGATTTGATTGATATGAATATACGAGAGGAATTGGCACCGCGAGAAGTTGGTAAACGTACATACTTGCTTACAGTGTGTTACACTTTGTCAAAGAAAGAGAAAACAAGTTTTTGTGAATGTCTTAAAGGTGTTAAGGTACCACAAGGCTACTTTTCAAATGTGAAAAGTCTTGTATCTATGAATGATTTGAATCTAATTGGCTTAAAGTCTCATGATTGTCACGTTCTAATTCAACAATTACTACCAGTGGCTATTCGTGGAATCTTACCCAAAAATGTTAGGCATACAATCACTCGACTATGTTCATTTCTCAATTCCATATGTAGTAAAGAGATTGACTCTCAGAAGTTGGATGAACTTGAAGAAGAAATAATTGTTATCTTGTGTCAACTCGAGATGTTTTTTCCTCCATCTTTTTTTTATATCATGGTACACTTGGTTGTTCATCTTGTAAGAGAAATCAAATTGTGTGGGCCAATTTATATGCGATGGATTTATCCAGTTGAACGATACATGAAGATTTTGAAGGGATATGTGAAGAATCAATGTCGTCCGGAAGCTTCCATTATTGAAAGATACATTTCAGAAGAATCTATTGAGTTTTGTTTTGAGTACTTGTCAAAAGCCAAATCTATAGGAGTTCTTGAAAAATGTTGGCACTCTCATAGATTGATAAGTAAATCTTCAAAAGGTGTACATGTCATAAGCAAATCTAGAGAAGAGGTTCTGCAAGCACACTTGTATATCTTGAATAATACTAATGAGGTGTACCATACTTATATACATACAAAGTCGTTGTCAAATACAAAAATCCAAGACAATCAGAAAAATGGGTGTTAATTGAGCATAACAAAACTTTCATGTCATGGTTTAAACAAAAAATCATGTTTCATGTTTCATGTTTCATGACAAAGACATCTTCACAAGGTTTAACAAGATCTGGTTAAGCTCCATATAGAAATTTTTCTTCAAATAACTCCTCACAAGAGTGTTCTAAAGAAGAGAATTTTATTTCAATGTCTAGTTCAACTTCAGACAAAGAATTTTCTTGTTAGTTATTTTCCTCTTCAGTTATTAAAACTTTAGATTCTAAAAAAAAAATCATGAGAAAAGTTTTGAATGTAATTTGAAAGTTTATCATCATGAATTGGAAAGGAATCATGATGGGAAGAAGTTTTAAAACTTTGTTTTTCCTTATTTGGAATAAAAGAGTCTAGAGGACATTTAAAAGATGGAATAAAAGAATAACGGATTTGACTTTTTTTCCTCTCTTTCCCTCTTTTCTTGATCTTCTCTCTCTTCTTTTTCCTCTCTTTCTCTTCTTTCTTTTTCTTCCCTTTCTTTCTTTTCTTTCTCATCTCTTTCTTTCTCTTTTCTTTCTGCATATCAAGATCTTGATATTTTGCATTAAACATTTTCTCTCTTCTAATATATTATTTTTCTTCATCTATAAATTTATGACATATTGTAATAAATTTCTTCAGATCTTGAAAATTAGGTGTAGAAATAATAGGTTCAACAAAAGATATATTTTTTTAAGGCCTCTCCCTAGATTGTGGTTTGGAAGGGTAACCCCCCTTATAATCATTCCTAGGGTATGGGGTGTTAAGGTATGGAGCTATATTATAGTGGTGATGATATGAAGGTGAAACAAATTTTCTTCCCATACATGTTTTTGATTCAGTCCAGTTAAAAATCTCTGATTTGCAACCAATCCCAAATGGAAGAATTAACCACGCATGTTAGCCACTACAAGCATGGAAAGCAAGAAAAGAAGATCTAGGATGTTTCTCCTTGACGACTGCTTCCTCTGGGATTTTCTATCTTTTTCTATTCCCCCAATGGGTGAAAAAAAAAGAGAAAATAATTGGTAAAAAACAATTGGATTGGTAGAAAACAATTGGATGGGAGAAGTTTAGGAAAGGAAACAAAAGTGAGAGATAGTCAAGTTCACTCCCAGAAAAGCGAGGTGAGTTTCAGGGACTTCTTAAGTACCAAGATTTTTCTAGTCAAAGCTTACTTTAAAGAAATCTCACAAAGGTTTTCGAAAGAAAACTTCAAACAATATGGTAAAAGAAGAGAAAAAATTGAAGATTTGAAAATGCTCTTAAAACAAAAGAAATGTTATCTTAGGACAAGAAAATGAACACCATAAGGTATCACATAAATGTAAAAAGTAAGAAAATAATTAAAAGAAGAAAATATTAACATAGCAAGAAGAAATGCAGATGCTAGGCCATATTAACGACAAATTAAAACTTTAATTTTTCATAAAACCTTTTCAGAAATAATTTCAAAAACACGTTAATCATTTTAAAAATCTTTTTATTGCATCTATCACTTCATAAAGCAAAATATATCATAGATACGAGATAAACTAAAAAGATTACGTATATTTTACTAGAATTTATAAAACACATTTTGTACCTTGATGTCCAACCGGTAGAAGTAATGTTTAGTCTTTTTTGTGCTCATAAATTTTGTAGAGAGTAGTCCCAATTTTGTTTTTCATGATTTGCTAGTCTAAACACACAAATAGTTTAATTGTTTTCTTGATTGGGTTGTGTCTTATGTTCTCTTTTTTGCTATTAGATCATTAGCGAAGATTCAAAAATATTTTCTTAGTTTGTTTGTGTAGGCCGAGTGCTTACAAGTAGGATTCCTTGAGTTTTGAATTGAATCCTTGCCTAAAATCATGCTACACCTATTGCTAGATGAATTGTGAAGTGAAATTGTATGATTTGATGAGTTTCTCTTGAATTGGAATTAAGAAAGTTGAGGCCGAATTGTTCGAAGCTGAAGCCCTTGCCTCTTTTAAACTTGACTTTGAAATTGTTGAATTCATTTTGCTTGTTTTTCTTGTTCTTTAGAAGTCACTCTTTTTTTAGGTTCACCATAATGAACCAACCTTGGAATTGAGCCACTTAGTGTCGTATTTTTCATTATAAGCTTAAAAAAAAGTGTGAAATTGTTTCTAAGTCTTTTTCTGCTTAAAGTTTCTTCCATAAGGAAATAAATAGTAAATGTTGACAAGAATAGATTATGATAACAATAAATCACATTTTAAAGTCTGCAATCTACTTTAACAATGTAGGATTAAATACTAATAAGAGATTAAAGATATAAGAGATCAGATAACCACAATTATATGAATTAATTTGTCAAATTAAAAGAAGCAACAATTAATATTGCATTTATGTTTTAGAACATTTTCTTCACACTTTCAACATTATTTCTCCTTTACATTTAAGAGATGTATGTTTCGGTAATTGCAAACTTGATTTTTTTTCTCTCGTGACTTTTAGTTTCAAATTTAAACACAAATTAAAATATGATTCTAATAGATTTAAACACTCAACTCCATTGTGTGGAGTCAATCAATAAATCAATCCAACTTAAACTAGTAATCAATCAAAACTTACTATAATATTATTTAAGTAAAAAATCATAAAGAGAAGAAAAGAGATACTAAGATAAGATAAAAATATGTGGATAAATATTCATAGATGATATTAGTTTTTTCAGTGATTTAATTAGAATAAAATAAAAAAATAAAGTGTTTACAAAGTTGAGAATTAGACTAAAATTAAAAAAAGGAAATTAAATTGGAAGATTAATATATAATATAATGAATAAGGAAACCAAGGTCGTGAATCAACCATTCAAAAATACCAGAATTTTAGTGTAGTTTCATTTGTTATAGTCTTAATAGAGAATTATGATGCAACATATCTCTATCATATGTACTTGTTCTTTTTGGTCTGTTGTTCCAACCGCATATCATCTTCTTGTACTACTCCATTAATTGAAGTGTTTGGTTTCCCGATAAACAATGCTGGTCATATTACTTTTAGACTTAACAAATTGTGATCACATTTTGTTTATTGGTTTGATATTTTTAGTATTTTTCTGTCAATATTAATCCTTTTCTGGTTTTTTTAAGGTATTTGTTCGCTTTGGTTTAAAAAAAAGAAGAAAATAAACACTTTTTTACTAAAAAATGACATCTTTGTATTATAATTACAAAATCAGAGGCTAATAACTAGCCATATTATTATTAAGGGTTCCTATATAAAAATGATAATTTGGTTTTAACAAACTTACACACTTTTAATTTAAAAATGAAAATATTATTTATCAATTTTTTATTTAGATTTATTTTGCTGATAAAATATCTTTAAATTAGCTATTATCATTAAGGATATATATGCTTCCTGGTACATGTAGAAAATAAAAGTATAGTATCTTTTTAATAAGCTAGAATTAGTTGTACATAAATTAGTTTGTAAAACTTCACTTATTTACAGAAATGATATTTTAATATCCTAAAAGTTAAAACATTTAGGATACAACCCTAAAACCTAATGCTTCTTCATTTTAATGAGACCCGTCAAATCCCGGATAGTAAAATAACAATAAATTTGTCATGAAATTAGTTTTAATGATAACATTAATGTTAAAATATCAGAGCCTATCATTTATTTACATCTTTATTTCAATTTGTTCTTAAACTAATTTTAGTTTAGAAAGAAGTTCATTTTATTTTATTGTTTTTCAACCAAGAATAAAATGAACATAAAAGAGAATACTTCAAGAATATTTCAACCTTTATACACAGTTAACAAGAGATCATCGCTATTTATGCTTAAGCTTCTTTTTTTATCAACAAAAAATAAATGAATAAATACGAGGTATTTAAAGGATATCTCAACCTATCATACAATACATAACTAACAAGCATAGTCCTACAACTCAAAAAAGTCCTCCTAAAAGTTTTTGACAGACCTCATACACACTAGTGGTTTCAAACACCAATCAGAGTAGGAAAAACATACCCCATGTGCTTTGGACCCAAGACCAGACTTTCAGTTGAGCCAGAGTAAAAATCTCATTATGATATATCCTTCCACCTCTAAAGATCTTCTTGTTCCTGTGTTTGCGTAATTATCCTACCACTGCTATCCACACACAACCCCAAATCAGATTAACACTATCTTTGACTCCGCTTATTAAGGAAATAATAATTATCAAATTATATGCAATTATTGTATGCAATATTGTACCCAATTATATGCAATTAATTTAATAATTATAGTATCTCATGATTAGTATCCCTACCTAATTAGATTGTAATTTGGAGAGAGAAACTTCCTATATATTTCTTATACATAGATGTAACAATACACATAAGAGAATAAGAAACATCTCTTCTTCTTACCATTTTTTTATCATTTTTTTATACCGCTCACCTTGAAATTAGCGAAGTAGTTTTCATGCTCCTGATGATTCGTCGCTGCCAACCTCATTCACTCATAGCACTTAACCCATACAAATTAGGTAACTCTGTATGTGTATGAAAGGTGAGACGTGTTTTCCTCTTCCTCCCCACACATACATCAAATATTATCCGGCACGCAACTCCCCTTCTTGCCAAATTCGCCTTAGACGCTATTTTGTCTTCCAAAACCCTCCATGTTGTGAGATGGATGATGATTGTGCCTTATTCCTCCAGAAACCCTGAAACAATCCCTCTTGTCCACCTGAGCATCTTCCTTAAAAACATCGTATGCAAATTTGATCGTGTAAACTTTTGTCGCGTCATCTTTCCAAACCCAAGAATATTCCTTAAGCTTCTTTTACATACCTTCCACACTTTCAAAGCAAATGCAGCTCAAAACTTATACCAAAACACACCCGGAACAGTCAGTCAAAAATTCGTTCAAATTTTCTTATTTTTTTTAATTTAAAACTTTTTATGAAAAATTCGTCCAAATATTTTAATAAACAATTAAAATAAATGTTTTTGCTCAAGTTGGCGATGATGGGTAGAGCTTTTAATTTTATTGAAAGATAATTTGGCCAGTACACCTAGGGCTGCGGTGTGAACGTATGTACTAAAAAGTATTTAATTTTATGTTTTCACGGTTATTGATACTGATATAGAAAAAACTCGAATAAAGAATAGTTTAAAAAAATAAGTTGGATCTAATGTTAATTTAAGGTGACAAGAAACAGCTTATAAAAACAAGATAGGTTAAAAAGAATTGAAGACCTAAATAAATAATTTTGAGTTTTATTTGTTTTCAAATGAATATCTGAGAGATATACACTGGGCATATCTTTATTTGTTGGAGTAAAATTTAGAAATTCATTGAAAGGGAGAAACTATAATACAATTTGTTTTAGAAAGCACAAAATTCTGGTATAGGAAATTGTGGTGAATATATAATGGTCTTTATAAATATCTCCTACAAATTTGTAGAGTTGGCAGCTTTACTTTTGTTCAATAGGTCAATTTGAACAATCCGTAATAAACTCTTTTACTTTAAATACTCAAGGGTAAACTCATTGAAACCGTATTGTACTTTTCAAATATGTAGTGGTAGAGATGAAGTGTGGTGGGTCAGATTTAGGGTTATAATAAAACCACAATTCCAAATTCATTATTTCATGGTTTGCATGGTATTGGATTCCGCTTTAACATAATCTACTTTTAGGGCGAAAATTTTGAAGAAATGGCCTACTTTTTTGTTATGTAATTAGGGTGAAAGATATATAACTTGACAAATTTGAAGTTTATTATGATATTTTCTTTATACTATAATCCCTAAACTGCACTAATCGTTCTATAGCACAGGGCTAAAGATATTTATGAAATATATACACTCCTCTCTTGTTTTGATAAAAAAAAATGCGTATAGACACCTGATATGATCTAGTGCATGTGCGTGACTTAAGAGTACGTAGTGACACTATTCTATTAAGCTTTAGTTTTGCCAAAGGAAACCAAAAACATAGTCATGCATGCATGTGTTAACATGATAAACACAGTTAGGTACGTAAAATCTAGTTATCCCTAATAGAAAATTTCATTAAAATTAACACATTATTTAGTCTTGCCTCTATTTAAACACTCCAACCCCCATTATTAAGTTATCGGTATTTCTCTTTCTCCCTCTTCCCCACCCCACCTTCTCTCTATCACAATCAAAAAAAAATAATGGATAAAAAACAGTGCAATACGTCTCAAGATCCTGAAGTGAGAAAAGGGCCATGGACAATGGAAGAAGATTTGATCTTGATCAACTATATTTCGAATCATGGGGAAGGTGTTTGGAACTCTTTGGCCAAAGCTGCTGGTAAGCATAAGCATATTTTTGTTCTTCAACTTTTATTATACTTTGAGTATTATATTTTTTATAATTTTTTTCTTGTTTTTTTTTTCGTTCTAACTTAAACCCAAGGGTGCGAGAAAATGATTCATCATTATGCATGCTATAACAGGTCTTAAACGTACTGGAAAGAGTTGCCGGCTTAGGTGGCTAAACTACCTCCGTCCTGATGTTAGAAGAGGGAATATTACAGCCGAGGAACAACTTTTGATCATGGAGCTTCACGCAAAGTGGGGAAACAGGTAAATTTTGAACATTTTTTGTTAATTAATATCATGAAAATTGACAAAGGAAACAAATATATATTTTTTTTCCACATAAATGATATTCTTTACCCGGAAATTATATATTTTTTGTCAACTATTGTTTATTTTCGAACCATTGAAGAAGTTTTTTTGCTTTCTTTTAAGTTGTAGTATTTGATTTTGGAGGCATTCGAACTAGAAGGCCCATGAGTACAAATATTCTTGGAAGACTATATTTGAGGGGGATCGAGGGAGTGTAGTCGGGGAGAAAACTCTAGCCAAGGAAAGGTTAAACATATGGGGTTTTTGTGGAACTTTTGGCCACAAATATTATCTTAGATAAAATCTGTATTTAATTTTTTAAGATCTTTCAAAATGATTGTGTTCGATTGCCTCCAAATCCAAGAATTGGACTGTTTTCCTTTGAAGGACATTTTATGCATCAATCCTTACTGTTGCATTAATCCTCGCTCGCCCTAGCTCTCCCTCTCTCCTATATATGTATGCATATGGCTGGCGGGAGAGAGGTCCTTTAGATCTAACAATAATCACAACCTATTAATCAACACCAACCTTCTTCTTCCTCTTCTTCTTCTTCTTCTTCTTCTCCTTCTTCTTCTTCACTTGATATTCAATTCTGTTCTCCTATTTAAATTCGTCATAAACTCTTTTTCAATGGATGGTTTTCAAATTTTTTTCATATTTTAGCATTATTTTTTACTTCTAATTATTCGTCTAAAAGTTGCAGGTGAATAAGCTGCGTGGAAGATTCTTTATATTTATTTTCGACTGAAAATAAATCATATATGATATTTTTTCATCATATATATAGAAAACCTAAACAGTTATGAGAAAAACCATATATAAACACATTATTGCCTGCTTTTAAATGAATGGAAAAAAATAGATGACGTAAGGGTTTGGACATGAGATGAAAAAATTGTTGATGATAATAAAATATATGAAAGTTAGAAAAGGGAGATGAATTGCAGATGGAAAGACGAGAAAATTGGGTGTAAATAGTAAAGATAAAAGAGATTACCTTAAACAAGAAATAGATGGTATTTGAAGTTGTTTCTGAGTAGTTAGTAGTATATATAACTAGATATAAAGGTGTTTTAATTTTTCAAAGCGGCATCTAGTTTTACAAATGACTATTTCTATAAGGCTTATGAGCGAGGACTAAATAAGTTGGACAAGAGGACCTTCCACTTTAGGTTGAACTCATGGAAGTGCGCATATCTTTATAGCTTTCTAGTTCGGATGAAAGAGAGTTTGAGTGAAAATAGACCCAAACCATACACTTTTGGCTCTTCTTAACAAGGGCAGGTGTCCTTGTAAATTTTAGAGCCTCCCCTTGAAGATATACTTACATAGTGCATATATAAACTGATGATATACTTACATAGTGCATATAAAAACTAGTTAGCACCATCCTTACTTTCTCGGTATCAGAAATTCCCTCTCAACCAGAAAACCAATCATCAACCAATAATAATAAAAGTGGGAAAGAAAACATTTAATCCAAACTGAGTTTTCAAATATTACATTTACTATATATGTGTAATAAAAATGAATAGTATTAATGAGGCGAGCATTGAAACGTGGCCTTTTTTGAAATAAGCAAGATGAATTTATAGTGAAACAGGTTAATGACGCAAATTATTACAAGAAATGAAGGTGACGTGATTAAGAGTTGCTAGAAAATTTGTATGCGTTGGTGCGTATATGTATGCGTTATGCGTGTATGTATGAAGGGATATGGATGGAAAAGAGAATAGGAGACGTTTTGATTGAACCATACTCTCTCTAGTCTCTACCTGAGGCATGCTTTGAGAAACCTGATTTTCTGTTCTTAGAGAGCCCTTGCTACAAAGCAAAGGAATTATCTTCATACAGCAAAGGAAATTTAGCATCTTACGTACCTCAACACTGGTCGATTTATAAGTGTGAGTCCAAGATAACGTCACATTGATTCTCAGCCATGGAACATGGCTTCCATCAGACCCACAACCGTATTTAATATAGGTGTTGCCACTTTTTAGTTAATCAATAAAAGCTGTGGCAGTCATATATATAGGCAGTTTTTAATTACATTTCCATTTAATGCTTTATCTTTCAAGCAAATTAAACAAAATGTTTTAACTTACTCTCCCTCATTCACACTCGTGCACCCTCTTTTCCCCAACGCATTTCTACAACCGAGTAGCATTCTAGGTTTGTTCTGGCTATCCGCTTACTCTCTCGTGAATACAACTGTACTCATCAAATTGTTTGATATTGTTGTCTAAGAAAACTGATTAAAGGCAACACATTTTTTTCAAAAAAGCAAATTCTTCTCCTACTCTTTTTGTTCTAATCAAAGTACAAAGTATTTTCTTCCACACTATTTACTCATCCACAAAAAAACTTCAGGTTCCAAAAATTTTTACAGCCAAAAGCGTTAAAAAACCAGTAAGGTACTATTCAGTTACATGACACTGTCTTCTAGAAATAAATCATTCACCATGCAGGTGGTCAAAAATTGCCAAGCAACTACCAGGAAGGACTGATAATGAGATAAAAAACTTCTGGAGGACCAGGATCCAGAAGCACATCAAGCAAGCTGATCAGCAACAGAGTAATTCTAATTCTGAGATAAATGATCATCAAGCTAGCACTAGCCAAGTGTCCACCATGGCTGAGCCCATGGAGACCTACTCTTCACCCTGTTACCAAGGAATGTTAGAGCCATTTTCAACTCAGTTACCCAATATTCCTGATCAATCCAGTTGTTGTACCAATGACAACAACAATTATTGGAGCATGGAGGATTTCTGGTCAATGCAGTTACTGAACGGGGATTAAATAAATAATAAATATTATAAAGATAAACTAAGTGCTTAATTAAGTTCCATAAAGCTGGAATATCTCCTGCTCAAAACATATATCATTAGGTTTGTTTATATATAAAGTAGTTGGATGTTTGGTTTTGCGTACAATTATATGTCAGAATCTAATTAGTTATGTGCTGTAATATATACGAGATCTTATATTAAACTCTTTTTGCATGCTTTTATATCAAATGAGATGCTATGTGAATTAGATATGGTTGAGGAACACAAAGTTTCCGACGTCTAATATAATTCCAGTGGCAGGCTTGTCATGATTGTCTGTTTAAACGTAAGTGGATATCACAATTTTTGTCTGTGTCACGCTCAACTAGCTGATGACTATGCCCTGTAAAATTAGTACTTTTAATTATTTCATAGAGGGTTTTCAGAGAATAAAAAATTATGTTCTTATAGGTATATAGATCAAACATCTGTAAACAGGTGATTATGAACATCATACATTCACTATGTATGAGTAGGGTAATGTAGAGGAAGGTGGTAGTAAATATTTTTTCTCTTTATTGTATATATAGGTTTTTTTTGTATATATATATATATATATATATATATCCCTTTTTTATACGGCTAAACAACCCAGTTGCCTCTTTTCAATATATTTGTTCTTTCTGTTAAAAAAATAACCATGTTGGTAAACTGTTCTTCTTCTCTTTCTTATTAAGCTTTAAAATGTTAACAAATGTTGACAAATGTTGTTAGCCCTGTAGGTTATGTAAGAGCCCGTAAGATGTGTTTGGGATGGTAAGATAGTAGTGTCAAACTCACCTTCATATAAACGGAAAGACAGCCAGACAAGTATGGGCATGAACTTGCATTTACATTGGGAAAAAGAAAAATCCCCATATATATGTATATATATGTACATGTATATATATACATCACCTAACTAAAGCCACAACATATTGACGCGTGGTCACAGAATAGCAACCATAGCTATGTTTGTTAACAATTCAACTTCCTTTTTCTTATTACCCATTCTTGTGCATAGCCATGCAACGTTTTAAAGACCGACGGAAACCTAACTCTTGTCCATGATGCATTGGTGTTTCACATGGGCCTCATAAATTCATCCCATTACACCACATCCCTTTGAGATTAAGAAAACACCAATATGCATGCGTAAGTTGTCATTATTTTTTAAATCAGTTGGCAGCTAATGCATCCCTTGTAACGTTGATTACTAGCTAACAGTGGTTCGTTCTGATTTTTCATAGGCATTGATAGTTTTCATCATGGCATTGTTCATATGCATAAGCTATGATATGAGGTAATTGTAACTGAAGGAGTTTGTCATGTTGTGAGCACCAAGTTAGGCCAGTGAGGACAGTAGAGTAAGAGCATTCACGGCGTACCAAACTTCAACTTTAGTTTAGCTTCCAACACTTATTCGGACAAAGAGGGCTGAGAGGATGACTAAGAGACTAGTCCTGGGATTGTGCCATGTCCTATTAAGGAAACAAGGACAATTGCTTGTAGGCTTTAACTTTGTGCCTACGCGATGCGAAAAGGAACATACAGCATCTATCAGCCACTCGTTCTATTTAGTCACATGTTATATGTGCAAAATTCAATTTCAACTCCCAAAAGAAAACTCGCACGTGATGTGATAAGGAAGATTCACGTGGTAGGTCGGCCACTTGAACAAAACGTGATAGAATTGAACAAAGGAGCCTGTCATAATTTTGAACAATGATACAAACACATCCATTTTCTTATTCTATTCTCTTTACCCCTTCATATAAAAACTATAAAATCAATCCATCATATATAAAAGAGTTAGTTTTAATTAATATTATACAAACTTTTAGTTTGTACTCTAAAGTTTTGAAAACATTGATTATAGAATTAATTTTAAAAAAAAATATCAGATATAACGTTGAAAGTCATGATCAAAAGCTTTGTTATACATTCTAATACAGGATTTCTTTAACTGGTAACGAAAGTATTAGCAATACACTTTTTAAATACGTTTTCTCGATCGAGATGTATGGAAAGATTGCAAAATCAGAAGAAGAAGAAATTAATAGTGTTCCTAACACTTCTCATAACTCTGCACATGATTCAAGAAATATTTACCCTAAAAGCACATCTACTGGCATGGAATGAGATAACTCATCATTAATAGATTTACCATAAATAAAAAAAGATACTTCTTTCGTCCCATAATGAGTACAAGTTTCGATCTAGATATTAATAACAGCAGTAATTTGAAGACAAATTGAGAACATCAGTTAAATTAAAATAAAAGCTAAAATCCTCATCACTGTGAAACAAATAGAGTGAAAGAGACTATAAAATATATTTGTTTGTTTCTTATAAAAAGGAGTACTGTGTATTATTTTTTATTATTTAGTAACGTCTCGAATTTGAATTTTCTGAGTGAAAAAAATAATAGAGAAAACTCGAGTAAAAATGACCAGTTAAACTTTTAAGGTGGAGATTAGTCTTTAATGAAGATGTTTATAAAATATTATCCCTCAGTTTATGGTACTAGTGACTTATCAGATTTAACCTTCACTTTTTTCTTGCATATCTTTAAATACTTTTTATATCTATCTGTATTTATTCTCCTTTTATTAGATCAACCGTAGATCTCTAATTCGCATTCTTTTCTCATAGTTTTCGTACTATTTTTCTTCTCATATTCCACCCATTTCAGACCCATGAACATGTCTGAAAAAAAGTTACCCTTTAATCAATACTTCTAGCTATTTTAGTGGAATCATCCTTCCCTTTCAGTTCTCTTCTTTATGATGTTTTTCTTTTTCTAACTTTGATAGTTGTTTCGTGTCACTTTTTATATACCACATTTTGCACTTGTTGAAAATATTGCTTTCTTTTCACTCTCTGTATTAACGTTTTTTCACGAGGGTGTAAATAAAAAAGGATATAAAGAAGAAGAAGGCCGATAAAAAAAAAGAAAAAAGAAAGAAAGAAAAAGATATACGATACAAAAGAAAGAGAAATATCGAAAGAAGAATTTGTTGAAATAAGCTGAAAATGTGTCAAAATAAATTATTTCTTTAGATTTTGAAGTCTCATTTAATTTAATTTAATTTAATTTTGAAATATCCTAAATCTTTGTTATTTGGGAGGAAGCTTTATAGATGTATTAATAATCGAAAGAAAATCGATATATGTAGTTGATTCAAAATATGAACACCTACTACAAATCTCTAATTATATATACATACATCGTTAGATGAAGAATAAATTATTTTTGTAGCGTTAACTATTCCTTATTTTTAAGAAAGAGGGAAAATATGTTTAAATAAGCAACATATACTTGTATGTCATAAGATAATCTCAAATAAGTTTTCTAAAACACTATTTTGTGAGAAATTGAAGTGTGGAGTATGAAGTCTTACATTGAGTGGAGATAAGTGAGGTGAACAAAATATAAGGAAAAGACCTACAAACATAAAGTCTTAAGATTTGGGGTTGAAAGTGGTGCCAAATACTCTATAATATAGTTTGACTCATGACTTGAGACTCATCGGATCCATGTCTCCTAGGTTAGATACCGACTCTCCCCGTTACGTCCACTTGAGGAACTCAACAATTAACATCGTCAGTGGAAAGTATTATATGAGTAGATCACTTGTGGGTAAAATACTTTCAAAGGGGATTGAGTATGCAATATTGTGTGGAGACTTGCACTTGAGGGGGGGATTGCGAGGAATTCAAGTGTGGAGTTTAAAGTCCCACATTGAGTGGAGATGAGTAAGGTGAGCGATATATAAGGATAAATGCCCACAAACTTAATGCTTTAAGGTTTTGGGTTGAACGTGGTGTCAATGTTTCTTATATATAAGTTGGTCCATGGCTCGAGACTCATCGGATCCATGTCTGAAATGCCAAACGATGATTCATGGAAGTGATAGACGGACAAGAGTTGCACCAAAGGTCTCATTAAGACAAAAGACGTAGGGAAGGTCTCAAACTCAGTATTTACATTTTAGATATAGAATCAAATGTTTGTTATATGTTTTCACACTCGTTTTGATATCAAGAATTAATAGAGAATGTTTTAAATTAAAACGAATAACAAAATTGGAGAATAGAGTGTGTTTATAAGCACAATTGTGTTCATAAATATAATGTACTTAAATATTTCAAAGAACAAATATATTTCCTAAGGGATTTCAAATTGATTTCAAATATAATTGTACACCTATTGATTAATTCAAGTTTGTATAGGAAAGTTTTCAAAAAATAGTGTACGGGATTGATAATGTTTTTCGAAATATATTCACAAGAATATAAAACCAGATTAAATCTAATTGTGCTCACATTTTAATTTAAGTTTAATCTGAAAAGTGTTGATAATATATTTAAATTAATATTTAAGAATAGAAAGACTTCTTAATTCATAAATAATCTAAGATATTTTTTTAGCAATACCCATGCTTTTAGATATAAAATTTATTAATTCCTGAGAATTACGAAAGGTTTCTAAATGTGTTTTAGGCACATCAAGACGCACATAAACCAACATCCAGAGTTTTCAAACTCAGTGTTTGACAAAAAATGAGAAGACTGATGAATGAGAATTATGAAAATCAATCATTGAAGTTTCATCCAGTCATTGTGCAAATCAAGACTGTTCTCGCTGGTTGACCTAGTCGTCGTTGACTTCAAAGGCAGGCAGTGACTCCTCCTATTTCTGGCGGTTTCTGTTCTCCCTCTTGGGTGTTGGAGAGCGACCCCGTTGAAATAGAGGGGACCCTACCTGTTGATTGCACTTCGACGATCAAGTCAGTATTGGGCTAAGAAACAATAAGTAAGTAAAATAGTTTCAAGCTTAGAAACGGTGTACCTTTACTAGGGTTCTCATCTCCCTTTTATAGGCTGTTTTTAGGTTAACTTACTGTACCTACCTTTCTCTCACCAGAGCCTTACATCTAGTGAAATTAGGTTTATTGGGGGAACATTCTGGTATGTTATTACGCAATCTTAGCCTAATAAGTGCACATAATCTTCCTCTTGGGAGTGCAGAATCTAATAGTATGGCCGTCAGGGTACCAACTCACGTACCAACGCTGCGGGGTCCATCTGTTCTGTAGGTGCCCTAATTCTCAACGTGCCATGCATGCAGCTTTCCCTGAAAACCCTAGCGCTCTTGAGCCTTGGTGCCTTCAGGGAATATTTACTTGTGCTAGACTAGAATGTATTATACACACCACATACATGAACCTTCATGCAAATTAGGTCTTTCTTATATATAGGTTTCGACTCGTACAATCTCTGGGGGCCCGCTTACATGGCCCACTATCGCGACCAGACCACCGAGCCGACCTGCTCCACAGGTGCCGATGTTTGATGCTGATGTCCGAAGTCTGGGCCAGTACACAAGCCCCCCAGGCTCGAGCTGGAACTTGTTTCAGCGAAGAGCCTAATTTCTTGCCTATGGCGACCTACATGGAGAATGAGTGACAGGATGTGCACAGTGCCTCGAGGTGACGTTTCACCACACTTTCTCCCTGGCGTACACGTGGCCAGATCAACGATCGGGGCTCGTTGCCGTTTGCGCTTCCCATTATACGTTAACCCTTTCGATTCTTGCGTTCCTTTCACGATTTCATTCCTCCTTTGGTGCATCTTTCAAACATCCCTATCCCTGCTTCGAACACTATGTTTTCTTCTCCCAAATACCTCGTCCCCTTGAAACATAATCACTTCAAGGTACATTTTTCATCCCATAACCGCCTTCGCCCTACAATTTCGATGCTCTTAATCTACTTGTAACTGCGTTGGGACTGTTTACACTTCTCGCACTTTGTGATCGTCACTCTCTGCTTTTCTGCTTATTTGCTCTTGTTTTTTTTAAACGCACACACTTCTTCTTCTGAGTTTCGCGTTTTTTCTTCTTCTTCTTTGTTTTGGCTTTTCTCCATAAGATGGATCAAACAACCTCAAACCATCCCTCCCATGACTACAAATCCCTATACCCCTGGGCACCCAATAACCCCTTAGAGGAAACCTCTGAGTCCACCACCCATGAGAGCATAATGTTATATAGGAAGAGTGAGAGTTGCCACAAATCTCGTATCTTTGGAAGAGAGCACGACAAATTTGTGAGGGTTGTGCCTTGTAGGGTAGACGAACCTGTCTGTTATGATGAGTCATCGGAGTCGGAGGGACCATTTTGCTTTATCTACTCCACCATCTTAAAAAAACTCTCCCTTCGCTAACCCTTCGCCAGCTTCGAATGAGCCCTCCTTACCGAGATCAACGTTACCCCTGCCCAACTACACCCCAACAACTGGGTGTTCATTAGGGCTTTCTTTATTTTGTGCCACCACTTCGGCCATCTGCCGTTAGTGGATGTGTTCCTTTATTTTTTGAAGCCAAAAGCCCAGGTAAAAAGCTGTGGGTGAGCTTCAATGGGGTCATTGGAAGAGTACTGTTGATCCTCTTCCAGCAATTGTACAAGGGCTTCAAGGGCAAGTTTTTCAAAATTTGCTGCAACAAGAATGACCCAACCCTTTTGGATGGGTTTCCATTGTACTGGACATGGAAACCTGGGCTCAAGAAACCCATAAGCCTTGAAGACTTACCCGCACAGGAACAAAAGGTGTGTGACTTCCTTTCCAACCTCCAAGTAGTGTTTAGCTCTGTCGAGCTGATTAAACATGAGTACTGCCCTACAACCCTTAAGGCTTACATTGGTACCCCCTTCCCCTTACATCTGTTAGTGTTACTATGCTTGTGTGTGTAGCTTACTTAAATTCTTATATACTTTATGTTCTTATGCAGGCATGGTGCTAGACTCTAAGAAAAGGAGACATCTGGCCACCGTGGCCATGCAAAAGAAAACTGCACCAGCCCCCTCTGCTCTAGGCCCTTCTGTTAAGGATAAGAGGCTCAAAGGGGTAGCTGAGGTTGCTCCCTCTGAGGACGATGAGACCTACTCAGGTCTTGTCTTTAAGAGGAAGCGCAAAGCAGACGCCGCTATTCCTGTGCCATCTGACTCGGATGGTCGCGCCCCCTCCTATAGGGAATGCCCTCTCAGCACCTCCTCCCCTCGTGATATCGCAGTCCGTGAAGGCAAAGGAGAAAATGTTTCGGAAGGAGACCAGTGGGACTCCTCTGCCGACCTGTCCTCCTTCCTCCAAAAGGTGTTGCACTCCACCTGAACTAAAGAGAGACTGAAGAGCTTGGAGGAGGACCCTCTGCTGGAGCATGTGTCAAGGCAACTAGGGGAAACCCTAGTTGGGACCAACATTCTTCTTTCCAAGATGCGGAGGGCAAAGGAGATGGCCATCCAAGAAGCCCTTCAAACCTCCAAGCTAAAACGCCGAGTGGCAGGGCTTACCTTGGAAGTGGAGGAGCTTCGCAAAAATGGTGGAAAAACTTGGGGATCAACCGCATTTTATTTTCTATTTTAATCTCTTTTATATTTTCTGCACAACTATCTAAAACCTTTTTTTTTATTGTTATTGCTAACTTTTATTGCTTGCAGATAAATTCTAAACATTGATTTACTGATTTTACTATTGGATTCGTTGGGAGACGACTTTGGGTCATTTGACCATAATTATACTATCATCTCTCTAGTGTCAGAAAAGTCTACACTATAATCATATTAATTTGATAGAAAAACGACAACTATCACTGACAATAGTGATCAATCTTCTAGGCCTAACTCCTCCACCCTTTCAAAAACCCCTAGTGAAAGTGAATGCGAGATACCTTCTGAAGATGACTTATTGGTGATAAGGCGAATGCTGGGAACAATTTCAAAACCTTTGGATGAAACCCAAAGAGAAAATATTTTCCACACCCGCTGCCTTGTCAACAACAAGTTATGTTCCATGATAATAGATGAGGGTAGTTGTGCTAATGTGGCAAGTACAAGAGTAGTGGAGAAACTTGGATTACCCAATATCTCTCATACAACGCCCTATAAACTACAATGACTTAGTGAAAAGGGTGAAATTATGGTTAATAAACAAGTCCTCGTAACTTTTGCTATAGGAAAGTATAAAGATGAGGTTTATGTGATGTTGTGTCAATGGAAGCAACACATATTCTATTAGGAAGGCCTTGGCAATATGATAGACAAGTTTTACATGATGGTCCTACCAATAAAATGTCTTTCAACTTCCAAGGGCATAAGGTTATTTCAAAACCCCTCTCTCCAAAAGAAGTTAATGAGGACCAAATAAAAATGAAAACCAAAAGAGCAAATGAAAAAGGAGAGGAAAGTACAACGGTCTCATCATCTCATCTCATGCAATAAAAACAATAATGTTGACCCATACAAAACTAACTGCGCCTCATAGGTATACTTCTTCCTTCTCTTTTTCATTACCAAAACATTCTAAATACTTGACATCTTTGATAAAGAAGTTTAGGGATGATTTACAAAAACCTCTTAAAGGTTCTCACCTTCTAAGAGGATTTTCACAAACAATCCATTTCTTCCCTAAACATTCTCTACAAACATGGCCTGTATCTAGAATTCACCCATGTGAACTCCCCAATCTTCATGATCTTAGGTTTGCTTCACATCCTAAACTTAGAAATATTTCTATCTTCTCTGTGAACAAACATAAATTCGAGGTTGAATTCTTTCCAACTTGGGGGGGCATGATGTAATCCAATTAGCCAAGAAGATGACCAAGGACACAAGAGACACTTACAACTTTGATCATTCATCTCAACCTACAAGACACGACCCCACCAAATATCGGAAGAACCTCAGCAGTAGAGGAACTGGGCTTAAACCAGGACATCAAATGTTCTTTCTTCTAGTCTTCTTACAAGACAAAATGTTTGTAAATAAATTGGGTTCACTTTAGGGGTCCAAATAGAAGAATAAACTAGAGAAGGTTTACATAGCATAAATAGGAGTGTACTTAGCAAAATGGGTTTGTTCCAAGCCCACTTTTCATGACACATGTACCTAGAATTAGGGTTTTTAACCTAACTTCTAGAAGATATGCCTAAGGTGCGGTTTTGACCATGGTTAACACCCTAGGCAGCCCCTCTGCCCTTCATTTTCTACCCCTCTCTCATCTTGCTCTCCAAGTCACTCCTTCCTATATAAAGGGTGCCTCCCTTCATGTATTTACATGTTGAATTTTGAACAGAAAAGAAACTCTGTCAGAGTGTTGAGTAAGTCTTCCTTTTGTGGGTTTTATCTTGGGCGTTTGTGCACTTCAAGTGACGGCTCTTCACCACTCATGTTGGAGTCTCCCACCACTCCAAGTGGCGTGACCACCACTATGATCCGTAAGCTTCCTCTATCTCTTCATCTCTTCCTTCCTCACACCATTTATATTCTTCTTATATTCTTATGTTTTTCTTTTCCTTTGTGTACCGCCCTGCTAGTCGAAAGTGATGACGTGGCATCAAGCTATTGTATAGGCGTGTTGATGAGACGCCAGGTTGGCAGAGGGGAAGGAGGTCGGGAGGCTCGTGTAGTCGCCAGTTATTAAGTTGGCGTGCTCCGATCTCC
>Ga0123342_1004010_pt1 | contig 23001 bp, 12 predicted proteins | sample Turbeawhitnodule_FD_89960 | JGI IMG/M metagenome (GOLD analysis project Ga0123342, IMG submission 89960) | Root nodule microbial communities of legume samples collected from Mexico - Turtle bean Mexico white nodule | ecosystem: Host-associated > Plants > Roots > Nodule | place: Mexico: Nepantla... | reverse complement strand
TGGATAAGTTTTAATTTGACAACTTAAGTGATAAATTTTATCACATTTAGTATGTTATAGTAGAAATGATGATTCTCTTATAATTGGATAAGTATATGTAATTCATGGATGTGGAAATATGAGAGATGACAAAAATGAGAGTATTAATGGAAAAGAAAACCCTTCATTATTCAAAGTATTTAAAACTGGAAGTTACATCAATTACTTAACCCGTGCTACATAATTCATATTAGCTATTGGAAGGACACAAAGTAATATTTATTGAATATATATATATATATATATATATATATATATTATATTTAATTTTTTTATTTTAAATTACTGAATATTTTGAAGTGGTCCTTTGTTGAGTTATAATAAAATTAATAATATTTTGAGATGTTACACGTTTTATAGTTGAATTTTTTTAAACTAAAAACCTACTTCAATAATAGAAAAAATACATGGGATGTATAATGTTAGTTTAATATTATAATGTCGGTATATTTATTTTTTCTCATATTCCAGGACTATTAAGCCAATAAAAAAAATCTTACATGATGTGCATGCTATTTGTTTAAATAAAATCAGTGTTATGAAGTATACGGAGAAATTATCATCTAAAAAAATACTAACAGAAGGGAGATTTTATAGACAAATATAAATAATTATAATCAATCTAATATCTGGTAAACAAATAGCTACTAATATTGTAGGATTTTCTGAGTTTTATGCACCCAGAGATGAGGCACCAGAGGGAAACACTGAAGAAAATCATATACTGATTTGTTTACAAAATTGGCAATGTTCAGCCTAATCATCATTGGGACAAACTACTTAGAATCTTTTTCTTATCAGAATTATGTTTAATGTTCATTTATAATAACAAGTGAGATAATTATTAATTAAATAATGTTATGATAATTAATACAAAAATACGGAATAAAAAAATTTGATGTTCTCATCTCATACACTGTTTTATTATAAATTTCTTCCGCAATGGCAATGAAGGATATAAAAGAAGAGTGGGAAGGGCAATTTTGGGAGACAATATCTGTGTTGTGTTCTGTTAATATTGTTATAGTATTTATTTATTCATTTGTCTTCCTTAATTTTCTGCACTAGCTGGTTCCTGCAGTTGCAGTTGCTGTTGCAGGCTTTGCACCTTTCTCTCTCTTGGGACACCATAGCAGAGCAATGGAGCTCCAAACCCGGAGCAATAATGGCGAAAAAGCAAACGCAGAAGAAGACCCTTCCCTCTACGAAGACATGGACAGCACATGCTCCACTCCCTACGTAAGTGCCCCTTCCAGTCCAGGCCGAGGACCCGCAGCCGGCGGGGGCTTCTTCTACAGCGCTCCGGCGAGTCCAATGCACTTCACCATAACAGCAGCTTCCACTTACTCACCCTCTTCCTCTTCCTTCGAGAAAAGTTCCTCTTCCTGCGAGTTTGAGTTCTCGGCACGGTTCGGGTCGACCGGGTTTAATGGTTCCGGTTCGATGAGCTCGGCAGACGAGTTGTTCTTGAACGGTCAGATCCGGCCCATGAAGCTCTCGACCCACTTGGAGCGTCCGCAGGTTCTGGCTCCCTTGTTGGATCTGGAGGAAGAAGAGGACGAAGAAAACGAGGAAGTTGAAGCGCGTGTACGAGGTAGAGATCTGAGGTTGCGCGATAAGTCTGTGAGGAGAAGGACGAGATCCCTGTCTCCTCTGAGGAACACGCCGGTGGAGTGGGTAGAGAGCGAGGATGCGGTGAGCGAGGTGAAAACGGAGAAGAAGGAAAACGTGACCCCTTCCAGTGCAACAGCAACAGGGAGGAGTTCGAAGAGATGGGTTTTCTTGAAGGATTTTCTCAGAAGTAAAAGCGAGGGAAGGAGCAACAACAAGTTCTGGTCCACTATTTCCTTCTCCCCGACCAAGGATAAAAAGGCCCAAAATCAGGGAAATGGGCCGCCGAAGTCCAAGAAGATAACAGAAAAGCCCACTAACGGCGTCGGAAAGAGGCGCTTACCGTTATCGTTATCTCCGCACGAGTTGCATTATAAAGCGAACCGAGCCCAAGCGGAGGAGTTGAGAAGGAAAACATTTTTGCCATATCGACAAGGCTTGCTTGGGTGCTTGGGATTTAGTTCGAAAGGCTATGGTGCTATGAGTGGCTTCGCCAGAGCCTTAAACCCTGTTTCTTCCAGGTAAACTTTTCCTATTCCTATTCCTATATTCTCAATAATTCATAGAAAAAGGTTGTACAGATATCATGATTATTTGTTCTTGTATCGTTTTTTTTGAATCGTTTAGTTGATTACGAGGCTTCACGATCGATCGCGCTTCCTATTGTGGTATCTGTAGATGTTCATAAACAGTGTACAATGATTTAATGCTTGCTGTGCAGTAACTGAGTCTGCGTTTATATTCACACTAGCTGGTTCTAGATCAAGAGAAAGAGAGAGGAATTGAATTGAAAATGTGAAAATGCAAAAATATATAAAACTGAACAGTTACAGAGTCCACGTGGTGTGGGGAGGGTGTGAGGTGGATTTAGGTCTGGGGAGCCAGAGTAAACACAGTTGGAAGATGTTTCTAGTGTAGCTCTAAGCAGACCCACAATTGAAAGATGCTTGTGTTTGTTGGCATCTTTGGTGTCCTAAACTTTTTGTTGCTTATGCAAATAGTACATCTGTGGGGACTTGGAATAGAGCAAATACATGAGATTTGTCTTGTTGCAAATAAGATGATCCATACGCTTGAAGTGGGGGCATAAGCTCATGTAACACTATAATTGTTATGGCCTTATCTAATTTGACCTATCTTAATGGATTCGGTTCAAAAATAACAAGATGTTGAACTTATGTCCTACGTGTTTCTTCAGATGTGGACTTAAGGTCGATTAAGATTATTTCATAATTAATTGCCAATAAATTTGTCATAACTTACAATCTGGTATGTAATGAATAATCTCTAATTGAAGTTATTGCATTGTTTTATTGATATTTATATAACAATCATTTTGATGTTTGGTGCACACACTTTTCTTAACTGTGATCTTATAAATGAGAGATAAAATGAAAGGATAATTTTTGTAGTAATTAAGTCTTAGTTTTTAAATAACAAACCTTTTTAACTAGATTTTTTTGTTAAGTTACTTGAAACAATATGCATAGAACTAGTATTTAAAATATGAGAGACTTTTTTAATTTTTCTATACTTTTCTCAATTTCTAACAGTGGTAGAGTTCTTTTTTTTCTAATTTCAAAGATATTCTTACACATAGATATACTATCCATTTCTTTTAACTATTGTTACTGTTATACGGGATTATTTAATAAATGAAAATAGGGTTTTATTTTTTTTTCTTTTTCGATAAGTAATGTTGTTTTTGAACTTAGACTTTTAGGCTTTTAAATATTTATCTTTAATCATAGTTACAATCCCCTTTTTTTTTTTCAGCAACATCATATAGACTTGTTTAGTACTACCGACTTTTTGTTATTAAAAATTATATGAAAAACAATAATTAGAAAAAAATGATGATATACTATACATTTTTTTTTGCATAAATTAGTGATAGAGTAGTTATGTAGGTTCTATTATTTTAATAATAAGGTATAATTAATTAATAATGTAAAATTAATATATTTGTTAAATTTCTATTTTTATTTTATTTTAATGCTTATACTTTTAAAGATCTTAAAGGTGACATTTTAAAAGGTCTTCCTAACTAAAAGGACTGTATATGTTTTTAAAAAAAATCTGTTTTGGTTAAAAAACTTATTATTAATGTGATGGATATGGATATACATTTAAAAAAACACTAGAAGATTTTTAGAAATGTTCGCAAAATTGTTTTGTAGCGGAAAATAAAGTTGGAAACATTATTACAAATTTGTTGATTAAAAAGTTGTAGAAAAAAAAAGCTGTTTAACCATTTTTATTATTTTGTTTAAAGTTATCAGTTAATGAGTTCAGACATAACAGTATGAGATTTTAGATAGGTGAGAAAAAAAAACTATACAAGAGAACAATATATTAGAATTAATTAGTTATTATAATTAGTATACATTTTATATTGTTAATTTAAAAAATATGATTTATTTGTAATTTTTTTATTGATTATGATTATTATTTTCAATTTTATTTTATTTATAAGTTTAATATATTTTGTTCTGAGATAATGAATTATTGATTACACATTCATATTTCACTTATATTTGTGTTTTCTTTTAATGGATAACTAATATTTACTTATTTAGAGTAATGTATAACAGATAAAAAATAATAATTTCTAAATGTTGTTAATATTTAAATGATTTACTGTAATGCCTGACTGGGTGCAACTTAAATCTTTTTCAATTCACATAATTTTTTAAAATAAGATAATAAATAAATAAATTATAAAAAGGTAGAAATGCATACTACTTTTTAATTTTAAATATGTAAAACATTTTAAATTCTTGTGAATTAATAACATTCTTTCAAATATTATAATTTCATATTTTATAAATTCTTTAAAATTTAAATTATAAATATTAATTATAAAATATTTTTATTAAAATATTAAAAGAATCATTATACTTTTAGAATGTTATTGACAATCACATTCTTTATTGACTATTAACAATATTGGTAACTTGGATATTTTAAAGTACAACAATAGTTGAATTATGATAATCAGATTGGTTAATTTCCCCAGGTAAAGTATAGAATGTGAGGAGTAAAATAATTGTTGTGTTTGAGCAGGAATGGGGTTAGTGTAGCAAAGCAAAACCTGGGGATGATGAAAGTAACATTCCTTTTTGTCTGTTAGGGATGAAACAATAGAGAGAAATAGAGAGGATAAAGGGGAGTGTGATGTTCAATCTCATAACATGAATAATCAAAGGTGGGGCTCCTCTCCCTCTGTGGACCTTACACAAACAATACTAAAAACAAGATAACCTACTACTTCTACTACTTCTGATCTGAATGAAATGGATTCCCCTAAGTCCATGTCAGCTTTTCTCCCCCACCCTACACTCAGGTGGATTACCTCATACACACAATTCTACCTGTAATCACTGTATTCTGCAAACAAAGACAACATAAAGTGGACAATGGTGCCAACAGAATAAGGGAACTTAATTTAATATTGAAAAAATGTCAAATTGATTCTTTTTACTTTGTATATGATTATATAAAATTGTTTGTTTAGTGGTATTAGGTTTCTAGTTACATGAATGATTCTCACGTCAAATTAGTATAGAACTTCTGAGTAGAAATGTTTAAAACAATGAAAATGGGATTAATCTCACTCCACACCTACGCAGAAGTTGATTAGCATTACAACTCAATCTCACACACCTTAACTAAGATGTGATTGAAATGAATTTAAACACACATTTACATTACAGAAGACTAGTAAAATTACATTTTTAATGATTTAAAACTAATTTGGTAAAAACATCTACAAAAATTCTCACTGCACGATCATTTAAAAATTTGAAGTGTAGCAATATTATGCAACTACCTACAGGAAGCTCAAGGTTTTTTTACTATGTTGGACAATTTTATAAACTTATTATTAAAATGGGTTTTATTTACTTGGTGACACAATTTTAACAATGTGAAAATGAAGTCGTGTCATTCGATTTTGATATTGAGTATAAAGTCGTGTTAACATGATACATTTGTTAATATGATACATTTTTTATTAATGATTTTTTTTAAAGTTATGTTAAAGTTGTCACAACCTCAGTTTTACTGAAATTTTAAAAATAAATAAGTATTTTTAAAAATTATTTAAATAATTATTTTGACAAATTTATAGAAGTAAGAAAGTGTTGTAAAAAAAATCAACTCAGGAATTTTTTAATAAATTTATAAGTTTTATAAAAGAAAAATCAAACGGTCGTAATATTTTTATAAAAAATTCAAATTAAATAGTGTTAAGAATGAAAGCTGTTTCTCAAATGAGAGAAGAAATGTCATGACCAATATTCAAATTAAATAGTGTTAAGAATTTGAAAGAAGAAATGTCATGACCAATATTCCAATTTTGAGGACACCAAATTTTAAAAAATTAACTATTTACTAATAATTTTAAATATTTTTAGTATATTTTAGAATTTTTCTATACAAACTTTTTTTTAAAAAATATTTAGTAAAATTAAAGTCCATAAATCTAAACACGACTTCTTTGTACTGACTGACACAATTACAAAATCATGTCAAGCTCAACACACTGTTTCATAATGAAGTCGAAACAGACAAAGTTCAATATAATTTTATTAAAACTCATTATTACAAACAAAGTTCAATATAACTTTATTAAAACTCGTGATTACAAGCCATTTTAATCTCTTAATCTTACCACATTATTTTAATATTTCTGTTTCTAGAAGAATTAAAAGAGATTAAAGATAATATAAGTATATGAATTATAAAAAGTATTTTTTGTGCATATAAACTGCAAAAGAACTTCATAGCTAAAGGAATAAAACAAATAATTAAACAAATTAAAAAAAGAAGTAAACACAGTTGTTTCTGAAGTCCAACAGATAATGTTATAAGCTTGTTATAAGCAAACAAACAAGCTCTCTGCAAAGATTGTTTTTTTTACATGTGAAATTGTAGTTGTAGGTCGATTGAAGGCAAAAAAACAAAAGACAATAACGATCTAGCCTGAACAATTTAGAGTATGATGATTTCTCAAATGAAAATTGTACTTTTGCTTTAATTTTACGACTCACCAAATGATCAGTACAAAAATGTGAGTGAAAGGGACTCAGCAAATGATCAGTACAAAAATGTGCGTGAAAGGCTACTTATAGAAAATGGGACATCTAGAAAACTAGGATGATAACACCTAGAAACTGACGGAATATAAATCATCCCTGTAGAGAAAGAAATGACTCTTCTATCACACTAAGATCAAGCAAATGTGAATAAGATGTTCTTCTTCAGAGTGAATTCATCTGCTTTTGCTGGGCTGATTGACTTCTTCAAAAGGCAGAAAAGTTCAATCAGACGAGTAATTCAAATTACTAACAATAAAAATCAAAGTTTTGTGCTAATTGATTACATATCAGACCATAGGACTCTAACTTAAGCCTTCAATAAACAAAAACCAAGTACATCATTTACAATTTACATAATCACCAATAGTGCAGTAAAATGAAAGGATGACAATGAAATGATTGAAAATTTAATAAGCATTTGAAAAAATGAAATAAAAAAAAATCGGTTGAAGATTCCAGCATGACAATTGAGAGAATTCCATTTCCATAATATCAAATTCTTTGAAGCAAAACTACGGATCTCTAATATGATATTCATAAATTACAAGAAAAGGCTTGGAGCCAAGCACCTTATATGAAAAATATGAGTAGCAAAAAGTTCTACCAATATATTCATTATCTTCATCTTGGTGTGCTATGCAGCGTATAATTTCTGGTTTGTTCAACAGAATTAAAGTGCAAGATAAATATGAACACGACCAGAATCTCGTCATAATCATAACGTTTCATCAGTAAGAAAAGATTTGTATAGTATTCCATCCCAAAAAGTGGAATAAGAAAAGATTTGTATACTATTCCATCCCAAGAAGTGGAATACACCCAATAATAACATTATGATATGCACCTCTCACATTTATAATATTATGATTACATTAATCTCATACATTTAGGATATCAAATTTGAAAATGTGATCAAATTACCTTCTCAAGCATGCGGTCAAGACGAAGAATTTCATTCTTTGCATAGTCCGAACCCTTTTCCATACTCTTCTTAGCAAGTTTTAAGTAGAGGTTGCCATATCTGGTCCAAACAAAAAAGGACAAATGTCATAAAATCAAACAAATAAATGTTTAGAATTAAAGAAAGAAATGTGGGTAAAACATTTATGGCTTCACAATAATCACAATTAAAAATAAAACCTGAGAAACCATAACAGAACCGAAAAATATAGAATCATTCAAACCTGGCAGAAGAACCCTTAAGCTTCTTAACTTCCTCCTCGAGTTGGGAATATACTGCCTTCTTATCATTATCTTCAGCATCCACAAACTCCTTCACCAAGTCATCCAGAGATTCTACTATACCAGCCTACATAAGAATAGTGTAGCCATTATAATGATATTATCACAGTCTCTTTCATTTTAATAAACATATGTATGCTGATTAAAAAAATAAAAAAATAAACATATGTAGTTAACTAACTTTAGAACTGAGCTGTCCCTTCCCATCACGGAATGTACCACATTTCTCATTGATGAAGGCTACAAAATCATCCAAATCACGACCACCATTATAATCTTCACCAGCTTTATTGCTCTTTGGGAAAAATTTCAGTGTAGGATAGCCACTAACACCATATCTGTATTGGCAAATTTCCAAATTAGGCACGTGTACTTCTTAAATATGATATCAACCTAGTTTAAATAGGAGATAAAACACTCACTTCTCAGCCAAATTCTTATACTTGTCAGCATCAACGTTGGCTATAACTACTTCTTCATCAAGGTTAAATGCTGCGGCAACCTTTTCATAAGTCTGAAAAATAGTAAGAACTTCATCAGGACAGGATAGACCTTTGACATAATCACAGGCAGGTGAAACTTATTAAGATACAATAACCATGAGCTATATAATAGGCGTCTAAGCACAGAAGAACATTCTTACAGGGGCAAGGGCCTTGCAGTGACCACACCTGTAAAACATTATTAAATTTATCAAGAAAAATATTCAAAATAAAAATTGAAAATGAAAAAGAAAATCTAGCGATATAATGAAGTTTTGCAGATCATCTTAGGTATACTTACCATGGTGCATAGAATTCCACCAGAACATCTTTTGTTTCATCCAAGACAACCTCATCAAAGTTTTCTGGAGAGAGAATTACCACGCTGGATGGAGCAGAAGCTATCTTCACACTAGTACCTGCATTAACAAGACATGTCATATCAATGCTAAATTGACTTAATACTATACAAAGAAATGATACAATAATATAGAAACACTAAAAATGCCAGAGAAGTGCAAGCAACACACTCTTTCTCTTGAACTCTTTACTGCTAGTGAAAATTAATTGAAAACTGTTAATCATGAGTGGGATTCCATAAATAAAGCGTCAAACCCACAAAATTGCGTGATTTCAATAAATTTTAGCCAATAATAAAGATTGTGTTCAACATAGTATATTGCTCACATTTCTCAAAATGCCATGCAGAACAAATAATGAAAGACAACATCGTCAGAGCATACTACAATAGAGATAGTGAGCAGCGTGGCAATAAAAGAGGAAAAAACATGAGATGGTTATTTTGCATTACTAAGTATAAGAGTCATTTCAGATACCATACAAAGCTATAAGTGTTTTTTTCTACTGGAAAAAAACTTTATCTTTCCCCTAGACAAGCTCTCCGAAACACTTTTACCTTATAGACTCTCATTGTATTTGGTACAGTGACTCAAAAAGTCATGATAATTCTGGATAATAATTTCAACCACTATCAATCAGTTAGGCATGAGGGAAACAAAATTCATTTAATTACAAGATGATGCTTTCTCAACACGTGCACAAAAAAAATTATCTTCAACATTCTTGAAAAACATATTTATAGGTCCAACATTCCAGGGAATGCAAGTTCATTAATATCTTCAAATCACCTCGCCAAATTAGTAATAAGTAATTCAAAGTATTCTAAAGTCACAACCCCAACATCGCATTTGAATCAATTAAAACATGCATATATACATCCCGCAAATGGACACTGCACGACACTATTCATACCTGCTTCAACGTTCACAAAAGCAGCAAGAGCTTCTGCAGAACGTGCACCTTCGTACCTAGACATTTCAATCAAATGATATCAGATGCAATGAATGGCTACAAGTTAAGAACAAGAATATTCTGACATTTTCTATGGAAAAAAAAAGTATGAAAGTAAAGGCAAAGTGCTCACTTTCTTGGTTCTAGAGATCCCTTGGGAAACCATTTAATGGTAGGGTAACCAGAAACCCCATATTTAGTGCAAACGCTTTTATGCTCATCACAATCCACCTATCAAGAGATCCTAACTATATAAAAAAAACTTTTGATCCTATAAAACGAATCATAAAAAAAAAAAAAAAACTAAATCTCATTAAGAAAAACGCTAGCAACCAACCTTCGCAATCAAAACCGACTTCGCTTTTCTGAAAGTCGTTCCAAGTTGTTCGTACTCCGGCGCAAGCCTTTTACAATGTCCACACCTGACATTGAAAACACAATTAGATTTTATAATTCACAAGGATAGAAACAATCAAATGGAGGCGCGTGAGGTTAGAGAATCGCGATTCGCGCGTACCAGGGGGCGTAAAACTCGACGAGAGCGCCACGATCCTTGCCAACCTCTTTTTCGAAGGTGTCTTCGGTTAGCGCAACGACGTCGTCGGCTGAAGCCGATGAGAGAAAGATCATGAGCGTTATGGCTGCAGCGGCCACCGTCATCCTCGTTGTGGAGCGCCACATTGTTCGCTTTGCTTCCTCCTCGATCTCTGTTGATGTTTTTCTGTGTTTTCGTATCAATGTGAAAGCACTACCTCTGTCACTCTTGTCCTTCGATTTGGTGTTGTTCTAACTTTCCTCTGTTTTTTTTCTTCTCTTCCACCTAAAGGGAAAATAAATACAATCAAATCAAGAAAAAAAAAATAACACAATTAAGTGGCTCTTGTTATTACTTTTTTCTTGTCAGTGACCATAGTTTATTAAAAATTATAGGATTATTAGTGAAGTTTATAATTTTTTTTATTGATGTTTAAATTGTCTTAAATGAACCATGTACATGTAATTTAATAAAACATGCCATATCTTAGCATAGCAAATTAGAGAATATATTGTAACGGACATTGAATTCAATGCATAATTTCACCTTATAATTAATACACCAATATTAAGAGTTAATGATTATGGTAACATAAAATGATCCTTTAAAAAAGGAACACAAAGGATAGAATATGTAGAGTACATAATATTTCTGAATCTACTAACAAATACTCATGCCACCATTACACAAGGCAAAAAAATAAGAAAAAGAGAAGTGAGAAAAATATTTTAAACACTATTAATTTTTTTCTCTAGTCAACGATTTTTAAACCATGTAAACTTTAAAATTATAATTAAAAATTCACTTTAAAATCTGTAAACAGAACAAATATTTTAAATTTTGGAAAACTAGCGAAATTATTTTTACATTGAAGGACTTAAAATATCACATTTGCATTCAAGAAACAAAAAAGATTATTTTGTAATTTAAAGAAATAAAATAAGATTTAATATAAATTTAAGGGACTAAAAATTATTTTATTAAAAAAATTAAAAATGCATGATGACACATATCATTTACATGAATATCATTAATTATGTTGAGAGTGTACTTCTTTTAATGACTATCTTAACGTTGTTAATGATAAGTAATTCAATTAAAGTTTTCAAGATCACATATTAAATTAGTATGAGGTGTTTACCTATTTTGTTTTGTAAGCATTTATAAAAGTCATTTCATTTACAATTAAAAAATAAACGGCTAAACAATACCGTGTAGGATAAAATATTTTACAAGTATATAGTCTACACAAATTTTATCCTATCACCATCTAATTAAAAATTACAAAAATATCATATTATGAAATTTTCTTTATAAATATTGAATGATAATTTAAATTATTTTAAGGCTCAATTGTTGTTCACTTAAAATGTAGTAACAACGCTTAATCATTAATTAGAGCTTATAAAATTAATAGAGGGGTGTTGCGAGAATCGAACTCGCGACCTCTCGCACCCGAAGCGAGAATCATACCACTAGACCAAACACCCTCAATTGTTAGTTTTTAATTTTTATTTAATCAATAGTTCATTTGATATTATTCTTTCTTCCCCGCACTTAAACTAGGGTTTGATAGCATCCTCTGAAAATGTGCCTTTATTTCAATCAATTACCAAATAGCTTCGGTGATCATTGTAACTTCCTCTACATTTGTTAGTTTTCATTCCTTTGCTTGTATCAATGTCTAACACCAGTAACAATGTAAGTGCAGAATTTTGGAATCTCCCCGTTTCATTTCCACAATCCGTCGATGATTATGGAAGATTCTATTTGTTTCTCTGATTATCTACATATTTGACTTGAATCAGGTCGCTGGGGTTGACAACACATTCAGAAGAAAATTTGATCGAGAAGAGTACCTGGAACGAGCACGGGAGCGCGAGAGACAGGTGTGTTGTGTTGGTGTTTCTGATTCTGCTTCTGATTTTAAATAATTTAGGTTGCTTAATTGTGCATGTGTGTGTTTAATTTTGAACAGGAGGAGGAGGGTCGATCGAAACCTAAAGGTAAGTTACCTAATTAGTATTGAGGTTGGAGTTATGTTTGCTTTGAGTGACAACGACAACATCCTATTGGTGCAGCTAAAGGTCCTCCCGTGCAGAGGAAGCCCTTGAAGCACAGAGATTATGAAGTGGACCTTGAATCTCGCTTGGGCAAGACTCAGGTATGTTACTGTCAGCAGTGATTACTAAGTTCAATGCTCTAATGGTTATAAAGGAATGTCAAACATCTATATAGTATTTTGTTAAATATATAAGCATTGAAATGTTGTAGGTCACCAGGGGTAACATCCACAGGTACCAAAAATTTATGACATAATCCTGCTATTCTGCTGTACTGATAACATGCAAACTTTTGCAGGTTGTTACACCGGTTGCACCGCTAAGTCAGCAGGTACTTGCTTTTAACTTTTTCATATTTTTTTAGTGGTTGATAACTGTTGTATTCAGGCACTTTTGGATTGGAAAAATGTTGTTCTTTTCTCATTTTTATTTCTTGTCAAGTTTCAAATTCATGTTGTTGACCTTAGTTTCTTTTGTTAGGGGATGTGTTATATGTTTAGGATTAGAGTCATTCAGTTAGGAATAGGTGCACTTTTTAAAAACGAATTTCAAAATTTTCCAGTTTCATGTCGAACTTTTAAATGAAATTTTTTTCCAGTTGTGTCTTTGGACGTAACACATGTCCCTAAAATTTAACTATTGCCATAATTCTGGGCTGTTAATTTCCAGGAGAGCAATACATTACTGACCTCTCTTAGTAAAATCTGGCATTATATACCAGCACTGTGAGAAATCTATGGCATTGTCAATACCCACAAATGATTTGCACTCTTTTTTCTTTGACCCATCACCAATGCGAATGCCTTTTGGTGCACAATTTGCATATGATTCCCATGTTCAGCTGAATAAAACTACAGGACACGAGATAGGATGGAAGAGGTATAGAGCTGAAAATGAACATCTTAGCTGCCTCTGGCTTAGGGAAATTTTCATCCTTGTGGTGTGGTTGTTAGTTGTATATATGTCTGTTAGTTGTGTATATGCGCTAAGGAATACTAGGAATAGGACTTATTAAATGATTTCACAGTTTTTGTTTGCTATCTGGATGGTCTTTCTGTTTCACCGATCATTTACATTTATTGCAGGCTGGATACTACTGCTCAGTTTGTGAATGTGTGGTTAAGGACTCGGCAAACTACTTGGATCATATTAATGGAAAGAAACGTATGCAGTCTTTGTATTTGTGGCATGTTTTCTCTAATTTTTTCTATGTAATTGCTTTAAGTGCCTGTGGTTTGCTCATATTTATTTCTTTGTTGTCCCTTAGATCAAAGAGCCTTGGGCATGTCTATGCGAGTAGAACGTGCTTCTCTCAAACAGGTACAACTTAAGATTGCTCTCTATTCGCTATGAAGTCAAATGATAAATTCCATACCTTTGTGTGTCATGTAGTTCCTTAGTTCTATATGTTCCTCTCCGTGACTGCTAAATCTTTTGATGAAACACAGGTTCAGGAACGATTTGAAGTTCTTAAGAAACGAAAAGATGTTGGTAGCTTCACAGAGCAAGGTAAAACATTGGTTTGGAGAAGGGTTGGCTGTTGTTTTCATTGAACCAAATAACTTTAAAGTCTATGTATATTTTTTTCTCCTTGGCCTTAAATTGTATAAGTTTGACTGATCTTTCGTTCCAGTGGTGGGTCTTGAACTAATGTTAAATATATGATTCCTTAAATAGTAATGTTTTCCATGGTCTGTTTTTTTTAGGAGAATAATATGTTCTTTAAATGTATTCATGTGAAATTGTAAAAATATTTGGCAGCTTGTCCACACCATAGTCCACCATTGTTTAAGATGGACTTGGTTCTTGAATATGGAAATTAACTTTTATTCTGTCATAGATCTTGATGAGCGGATTTTGAAACAACAACAAGAAGAGGAAGAAAAAAAGCGTCTACGAAGAGAAAAGAAGAAAGAAAAGGTAAAATTATGTACAGTTGCTTTTTTTTTTAGTTAGAAATAGGCAATGTTGAATAAGCCTTTTTGTCATCCTCCCTCCTCTCCTCGTACCATCAAGTAAATGTTGTTTTATGTCATCTACTTGTTTTGAGCAGTCATCTTTCTAATAATGATTTTAAATGTTATCTTAACAATTAAATATCGCTTTTTTTTATTTCTCCCAACATAGTGAATAACTCGTGTTCAATTTTTGAATTCAGAAGGAGAAGGCAGTGGAAGAACCTGAAATCGATCCGGATGTTGCTGCCATGATGGGTTTTGGAGGTTTCCGGTCATCCAAAAAGTGATGACATTCCGTAAGCAGAATGAATTGTTACGAGATTTGGAATCTTTATTTGGCAGTTGTAAGCTGAATCTGATATCTTCCAGCCTCATTTTGGGTGGCATAAGCGGAATGGTGGAATAGTGGGTCACAAACAGTAGTATGCTAACCTGATTTTCGATCATGTGATTTTGTTGATTCATGTACATTTCTTCTGATGGCTAACCTGATGTATTATACAAAGCTTGGTACTTGTACTCTCCTCTATGCTCCATCCATAGTGGGAAAAGACAACTTGCTGTTGTAGCTAATGGAAAAAATTAAATATGAACATTCAATACAATCTGGATTGTGGCTTTTTCTAGGGTATAATTATTTTGATGGAGAATAGAAATGACTACAATATTCTGCATGATTCATTATGCAATGCTTGCTGGCCAGAATACTGGCTGGAACATGCATTTGCCATGGTTATGTGCTCTAATTCAATTAACTTTTGGTACACAAGATCATCGAAAGCTGTATATAGTTAGTAAAATAATTGGAAAGTAAATGTAAATTCAAGCTGTATATTTGTTAGTAAAATAATTGGAAAGTAAATGTTAATTCAAGTGGAGTTCGGATGAGAAATTTTGAATTGTATCATTTTGAAAATACTGTATTATTTGAAAATTTTTTATTTTTGGAATAAAGTATTTAATTTCTATTGTATTAAAAAATAAAATATAAATTTTAAAATATAAATTTTAATATTTAACATTATGAAGAAGAAAAAAAACATTAGGTAATTTTAAATATTAATACCTAAAATTAATATTTAATACTCTTTAAAAGTATATAGATAAATATCTTTACATTAATATTGATAGAGAAGATATATAGTTGAGAAAGAAAGAGTACGGATCAAGAATATAACATTCAAATGTTTTTCTTTAAAAAAAAAAATGTTTTTCTTTAAAAAAAAAAATGTTTTGAATGTTTATTATATCTGAAGAATAATAATAGTGACATTTATTTCAAAAAAATTAAATTCTTTTGCATAAAAATAAAAATATTTAATTTTGATATATTTCCTTTTGTAATAATTAAAAAAACTCAGATTAAAAAATTTCTATTTTATTTAAATATCTCGTTTTCATTTTTCGATTATATTTTTGCAAGAAAAAAAATGATTTAGGATTTATAATTTGTCCTGGGTCATCATCTTGGAGTAATAATGGTGACCATGACAGAATAAAAAGAGAGAATACAGCAAATCCAATAAAACAAAAGAAAATGGAGATGCGGGGTATCGATCCCCGTACCTCTCGCATGCTAAGCGAGCGCTCTACCATCTGAGCTACATCCCCATCTTGAAATAATGGTGACCATATAAGATTATAAAAAGAGAGAATTCATCCAACACATCCAATCCAAAAAAATAAAGAAGAATGGAGATGCGGGGTATCGATCCCCGTACCTCTCGCATGCTAAGCGAGCGCTCTACCATCTGAGCTACATCCCCATATATTTATCTTTTAACATATTAACTTAATATATCAGTATATACAATTTCTATTCACTTACCTATTATTATTTTGCCAGTTTTCTTAAGTATTGTTTCAGGTATTATTTTTATACAATCAACCTTTTTGCTATACAATATTTTAGGTATGGATAAATATTAGTAACTATTATGTTATTTTATTTACCCTTTTTGCTATACAATATCTTATCATGTGCTTACTTACCCAATCAAATTTTACACACTTCATGTCTGGTTATTTTCAATTCTAACTTAGTTAATGCTTTTAGGATGTTTAAATTTTTTTGTGTCCATTCTAAACAAAGTTAGTCTTCGTGTTCCTTCGTTGATTATTTGCATGTCACTCTTTGATTCAAAATATGATAATAGTAAATATATTTTTGTGTCCATTCTAAACAAAGTTAGTCTTCCTAGATTATTTGCATCTCACTATTTGATTCAAAAACATGATGATGGTAAATATATTATAATTTCATTTACAGATATAATAAATATATTTAGAGTGGAATTCATTTTATTTGAGTAGCGCCACTGATAATCTGAAACAGCAGTGTATCGATTCACCCTTTTTTGTAATGTTATTATGATTGAATGGAACAAAAATAAATAAATATATGGATTTTTTTTTTTTAAATAATAAAATAAACATATTACAATCCAATAATAAATAATTTTTTAGTGAGTCTAGTGGCTTGTGGGCATACTCTTCTTCAGTCACACTAGCTTTTGTTTATGACAAAAATTACATCAATGGGCTCCATGGACCTAGATCTAAATGGGCATATTTTCTTTTGCACTCCATAGAATTATTTGGGAAACGTTTTATGCATTCAGAAATAGGTTTTCCAGGTATTTTTTAAATTTAAGAAAGTCCAATCTTTTTCTTACACTATAAAATCACTTTGACACATTTTATTCATTCCACGATAGGCTTTTTACATTACATAAAGTCCATTTGGAACGAAGTGAGGTGCTAACAAAATTTAGGGGGTGTGAAATGTTAAGCCCATAACTAACTCTATCTATAGAGACCCATGTGGCTAAACGGGCTGCCCACGGGCCTTCGCACATATATACAAGTCTACCTTGAGAGACCGTGAAGAGAGGAGTGGAATAATAAGCGGTTGTAGAAATCATGGACCAAATTCATCAATCACCACAGAAAAACTGAAATTTTATCAGCTTATAAAGGAGATGGAAGTGGGGGGTAGGTTCAGTCATTTTATATTTAAATAAAATTGAAATATACTGCAATTTCGTACCATCAATACCTCCAAATCATAACTACAGAAACAAACTTCTAGAAATGAGAAACCAAGCCATCTCTTGGTAATGGACTATTTGATGTACTGGGAAAGCCATTTGAAACCTTCCCCATAGCCCATTTTCTTCACAATACTGCACATGAACACCTCCATGGCACGGACATTTGAGTCGGTCAAATTTACCTTACCTTTGCCTGTGGTGAAGTTAGTCAGGCCCAAATGGTAACGCAGCTCTTCTTCTGAGGCAGCATATGGAATATCAATTTTGTTCCCAAGGACAAGGAAAGGGACACTGACTAAAGATTCATCAGAGAGTAGAGCATCCAGCTCTTTTTTTGACTCAGCAAATCTTTCCTTGTCATACGCATCAACCAAGTACACCACTGCATCTACCTGTATTAAAGAAGGATGCAACTTGATCATCATCACAAAATAAATAGACAATACAATAAAAGATCTCGAGCAAGAAAAAATGATTCCTAGTTAAAAAAAATGTCACAAAACACCAAATCCGAAACTGCTTCAGAAACAGATATGTATGATTAGCTCATTCTCTAAAGTGAAAAAGGCGACATCAGCAAGCTATTACCCGTCATTTCTGCAACTACACATGAATCAAATGAGGTAACAAACATAATAAAATAGTAAGCATAAATTCTTTGGTTCAGCAGTAATCATATCATGAAACACATATTAATCTTTTAGAAAATTCTGCAGCAATGGTGTGTATGGTAGGTGAGAAATTAGAAGGGAGAGGGTGGATGGAAATAAGGTGGAAATAATTTTAAAAGTAGTAAGACTCACTGTATTATTTCTCACTTATTTCCACTCGTCTCTACCCATCATTTCTCTATCTGTCTTCATACCTTTCACTTCCACTTCATTCCTCACTAATTCTCTTTTTTTTAGTTCCCTCTACCTTATTTCTCTCCTCTACACCAAACAGAGCCTAAAAGTATAGTTTATACTTTACAATTAATCTCTGTTCCGCCAATGACAGTACGGAACACTCGGATATTTTTATCCTGGGTAACAGCTAGAAGCAGTTCACATATTCTAAGTCAAACACCTCGTGCAGCTTTATTCCTGCAACCACTATCAACACATATTAGCATGTCTAGCCATGTTAACAAATATAATTTATTATGTGAGATAGGCTGCAAGAATCCCGCAATGTTGTTTGGCTCTGTTTAAGATCAAATCATGTCTAGCCAACCATGTAAACAAGACAGAAAACAAATTGCATTGGGGAACAAGGCCAAGATCTTAATATATCTAGAGACGGCCTAGCGACATCCAGTCATATGTTTTCACCCATTGTGTGATTAAGACAATTTCAGACTTTAGAATTGCCCGAAACTATACATCAACAACAAATTCTTATTCCACTAATTGAGATTAACTATAAGGATCACATGACTAATTCGACTTGGTTAAAAACCAACCTTGATGAATATTATCCCACTTTCAACAAAACTATGTTGAGGGAAAAAAGAAAGAGACCTGGGCATAGTAATCTTTCCACACTCTTCGAGCAATCTGATGACCCCCTAGATCAAAAGCTTTGAACTTGATCTTTCCAATACTCAACTCCTCTGACGTAGGATACTGGGTAGGTTGATGCTGGACTAATCTCTGCAAAACCAATTCTCATAATAAAAAAACATCACAGCAAGACCATGGAAATTCAAGAAGCTACAGACTGAGAAGTACACACATGCTATTCATTCAATATTCGATGTCAAGAGAAAGCAATAAACCAAAGCATGTCAACACCGTAGCCAATTGTGCATAGAGAAAGGTAATGTTAGGAAGCTGAGCACTTTAACAAGTTTATGTCAACGTCTCTTGCTAAAACAAAGGAAAGGCTCCCACATGGGGCAAACATACAAATCCAACAACACTAAAGAAAAGTGTTAAACTCCCCTCTCCCCACAGCAAATCCATCAACACTAGAGTATCTTTCAGAAAGACATAAAAAACATAATAACCTTGTTTTCTTTAAACTTTTTCAACTACCCAGATCATTTTCCCAGTAAAGATTAAAACCAGTGTGAAAATAGGAAAAGTAAATAAGGGCATAGATCCACCGCTATTGAGGAAAACACATAAAATCCAAAAGAAAAAACAATACTACACGTATCGGTAACGATTGGAATGAAAAAGGGAAAAATGGATGAAAAGAAGAGGAACCTCATCTTTGAGCATGTGGAGCAGGGTGGTTTTGCCAGCGTTATCGAGGCCCAGGAATAAGATCTTGGCCTCCTTCTGCCACAGGCCAAGCGACGCTAGAATCCCATAAAACCAATCCACCAAAAACATTGCCTTTTTATCTACGAATTACCTCAATTGCTAGCACCGATAAATTTCGATCTCCGCGTACTGAATCAGAAATTGAAGTTTTGTTTTGAGTAGAAAGACCTAACCCCAAAACCAGAGGAGAGAGGAAGTGCTTGGTTGCATTTCGATTCGGACTCTATTTGTTTGCAAAATATTAGTTGTAACATACAATATTTTCGCTACTTCTTTTTTTACTAAACTAAAATTTATTTTGCTTTTTCATTTGTTTATAGATTTATTTTGGTATTTAAAATTTAAATTTAATTTAATATTGTCTTTTGAAACGGTGATTGTTTCTGCCTCTGAGATACCATTTTGATTTTTTTTACTCATTTAAAACGGAAAATTCCTGTTTTATTATATTTAATTATAGTCCCAGGGTAATATCTGAATATAAAAACATCATCGTAAACATAATGTGTATAATTTTAAAGAAGAGTCACATGAATAATAAAAAACTGAAACACCTAATATCAGAATATTTTAATTACTTGTGATATTCACTTTTCAATACAATTAAAAAGGTACCATAAATATACGTTAGTCATCTTAATTCGTGTGAGACTGAATTACTACTAGCTCACGTGATTTATTTAGTTTTTAAACCTTCTCAAATTTTATTTTAATCTTTAACTTAAATTAACAAATCCATGCTTATTTGTATTATATACATTATTATTATTATAATGATTTTATCTTACTTTTATTTATTTTATTAATGTGATGTTACTGTTTCAGTTTTCATAATAATAGTTTTTAATTATATATTATTATTATTATTGTTAGTCGACCAACATAACAAATATACATTTATTCGATTATGCATATACATTCTATAGAAAATATTCTATATTTAACTAAAACCAATCATATTTTGTGTCGATAAAATTCATCAAGGAATCACACTATATTTAACTAAAATAATATTAAATAATTCTATTTAATATTTACATTTAATTTATGAGTAAAGTCTTTTTGATAATTAAAAGTACTAATTTTATTATTATGATTAACTCACATTTAATTAAGATGGATTTTTCTTATATTCATTTTATAAAATTATATGTATACAAATTTATTTATTTATTTTCTGTTTGATACATTCGTCTATATTATTTAGGTTATTACTAAAGGCTATGTATCTCATTTTAATTGATTCGTGACTCAAAATACATACTATTTTCTAAGTTATATTATATTACTACCTAGGTAATTACTTTCTAATCAAATTATAATTAAATATATCATCAAGTACTAACTATTTTGTAGAAATTATCGTTAGTATTGTAACTAATTAAACTAACTTTCTTAACTCGAGCTAATTACGAAACAATCACTAATTACATTTCTTGATTAGTTCCACCTATCAAACACAATTATCAACGTTTTAAGATCAAACTTAAAAAATCAAATTTCCTCCAATATTTCCAAATCCCAAACCTTACGTTACGTGCATCTAAAACAAAAATCAAATAAAGGAAAAAAAACGAAGAATTGAACAAGGCAAAACCTCAATATACTTCTTCTCTGTCCAACTAGTTCATGGAAGAAAACGCAAAAAAATAGTAGAAAATCGCTTTCTTTGAGAATTGGAGAGACGAAGAAAGAAAAATTGAAGAAGGATCAACCACAAAAATGGACATGGAATATGCGTTTGTACATAAACTAAATTCAAGTTTACCAAGCTTACCTCCCCCCTTAAATTAACTAAATTCAAAACTAAAAACATTATTCCCCTACTACACTAAACCGATCAGTTCACCTCCATCCTACATAAATACATTTAGTTACATCTTAAACATATATAACATTTAAATTACACTTTTAATTTTATTTACACATTTATATTAACATCTAGACACAAGTAATATATGACAATTTTTTTTTATTGAAAATGACCAAACACGTGGAACATTATTAATTCAATTGAAACATAATTTGTTGGAGATCTCACATCGACTACACATAAGAACATTTCATTGTATATAAGTGGGATGCAAACCTCATCCTATGAGTTGGTTTTATAAGGTTGAGTTAGGCTTAAAGCTCACTTCTTAACATAATTCTAAAGTACTTTTTAAAATTTGATGTTTAAACTCTAAAATAAACAAAAAAAAAAGAGTAAGATCTTCTTAATACATTTCAAGAATCAAACAAAGGTTTTTCTTACTTTAACTGAGTTGAAACTATCTAAATGGATTGAGAGAGGTTATGAGAAAGACAATCATTGGTCAAACTTAATTATCTTAATAATGATTGTCAAATTTGTTGATAAAATATTGAGTGGATGTCTATCTACAAAAGATTTTTTGGCGTTCAAGTTAATAAAAGCTAGACAAATATTTTATAAGTGTTTAGTGAGTAAGTAAAGTATACTGAATGAGTACTTCCTAGATAATCAAGCTATATTTTTAGGTATTACTGTAAAAAAAGAAGAAGATCTTAGACAGTGATTTTTAGACGACAGTTTTAAAATCGATGTTTATGAGTACGTTGTCTATACTTTTGAATTATAGACGCCAACTAAAAATCGTAGTCTATCAAAATCGTTGCTTATATATTACATCAAATAAGATACAAATAAAGGTATATTCGAAAATGTTTAAAAAAACCATCGTCTATATCTTTTTATGAGTATATAAATTTTGATGTATGGTCCAATCATAGGCGTTGGTCATGTTTAAGATTGTAATCTATATAAACGAAAGTGGATCCATAACCGGCTCAAACAACATCAAATATTTACATAAAAGAGTAAAGTTAGGAAAAGAAAAGGGTTAAACATTACCTTATAATAATACTAAAATCCTTGGAGATTGTGAGTTAAGATAAGATTATGAATTTTGAAGTTTAGTGAAGAAAAGTTTGAAAGTTGCTAACGAGGTTAAGGCAAACTAAAAGATGTCAAAATAGTATCACTTGTTTGTAATAAGAAAGTGTAAAACTGTAAGAATTAAGAATAGTTAAAGGTAGAAAATGCCAATTTTATTAAGATTAAGTAATGATTTTATCCAAATTTTTGAAAGTGAGTAACGATATATTTGAAAATCTCTAACCAGATAGTACAAAATCAAAATTGAATTCTGTACTGGTAGGCTAAAACCGAGAGGTTTAGGCCGAGAACAACATTAAGTAAACAAAAGGGGGATAAGGTTAAAACCGAGAGTGAAAAAGATATACATTAAAGAATAAAATAAAATATAAGTACTACTATAAAAATGAAACCCAATTAAGTTTAAAACCTACAGGAGGGGTGTGTAAATAAT
>Ga0123342_1004009_pt1 | contig 23013 bp, 12 predicted proteins | sample Turbeawhitnodule_FD_89960 | JGI IMG/M metagenome (GOLD analysis project Ga0123342, IMG submission 89960) | Root nodule microbial communities of legume samples collected from Mexico - Turtle bean Mexico white nodule | ecosystem: Host-associated > Plants > Roots > Nodule | place: Mexico: Nepantla... | reverse complement strand
ATGGATGTGACTGAAATCATATATTTTTTAATTGATAAAAATATAAGTTTACATATTTATCCTTATATTTAAAAATGGTTAAAAATTAATGTGAAATATTTATTTATAAATTATAATTATTTTAATTAAAATATCATTTAAATATTTATAATTATAAATATTTAATAAAAATTTATTTTTATATTAAATAATGTTATTATTTTTATCTTTCCTTTTCTTAATTAATATAATTATTATATAAATTTATTTTTTAATTATTAAAAAATTATTTATTTTTATTATTATTATTTATATTTATAATTTATTATATATAATATGATTAATTATGTTTTTATAATAATTATTTTTTATATTTAAATTTGAATTATATATTAAATAAAATAATAATAATTTAAATTTAAAATAAAAAGAGTAAAAAAATAAATTAAGGTTAATTAATTAAAATATATATAAATATAAACTTTCTTCACACATTTGCAAAGAAAGTTTTGGTAGGAATTTCTTTTTTTAATTTGTATGTATCTTTGTTTTTATTACGTGGATTCATTATTATTTCACTTTAAATCGTGTTTCTGCACCTTTCTGCGTAACAAACGCACCTTAAAAGAAATATAAACAGTCTAGGGATAATAAATAAATAAAATAGTAATCAATGTAATTAATTATAGAAATAATTTGTTAGCCATGCAAATCCTAGTACAGAACTAGTGGTCAACAAATATTGATTTATATAAAGATTAGTTGTTGCTAAAGGAAACTAACAGATCAATAATAATAATAATAATAATATATTTTGATATTATGAATCTAAGTGTATTATGCAAGTAAAATTTTGGACCAGTATAATTCATTAATTGCACATTCAATTTATTTTTTAATTTTGTTTCTTGAGATTCTTTAAATTTTCTTACTTTCATATACTAATTTACCGGTAACAAAATCACTTTTTTGCCCTTTTTTTTTCGACCCAGTGGCGTAGAAACGACGGAAAGTGCACAAATAGCACCCAAGTTTCTTAAAAGTTAAGTTCTAATATATTCTCATTAAATGAAATTTTATTAAAACGTGTTGTGTATATAAATAAAAAATGGTTAAAAATTAAGGTATGAATTTTAAAATTAATTTTTTTAATTATAATACTTAAATCAATCTTATAACCCGCTTTAGCCTCTTTCTCGTCTTCTTCCTACCGTGTATTTGTTTGTTTTAGAAGACGCGGTTCAGCGCAGGAATGAATCAATTGTGAAGAGAAAAGATAGTCATCGGTTTGTTGTGAAGTTGAATTTGACATTGGATGGAGTCTCAGAGAGATCGCAGGACAGAAGCTCTTGGAGACCTTCGAGTCCTTTCCGATGAAATCCTCTGCGCTATTCTGGAACGTTTCACTCCGCGAGATGTTGCTCGCGTTGCTTGTGTTAGCAGGTAATGCTATCTACTACTACTCCCTTTCTCTGTTTTCTAGTTCTATATTTTTCTCGTTTCATTTTCCCCTCAACTTTTGATTCTTATTTATTTGAAGTTTCAACGATAAGTCTCCTTTATCATTCGCTTTTTATATGAATCTGGATGGAAATGGATTGTGCTTCGTCATTGACCAACACTATTATTGTAAATAAACAGTATAGTTCATGAGTCATGTGGTATAATGTTTTCTAAGCGTGGTAAATTAAATTTTGGCAGTGTGATGTACACACTGTGCAACGAAGAACCTCTGTGGATGAGTCTATGCCTAAAAGGAACGTCTGGTTCGCTTCAATACAAAGGCTCTTGGAAGAAAACTGTTCTGCATAAGTATGCCTCTCCTCATATGCAATTGCTCGTTCTGAAATCGAATTACTATTCTTTTCGGGCACTTAATTTTAGTTTCTGTTTAGCGTTTTTAACTTTCGAATTGGGCATTTGAATGCAGTTTGAATCTGCCCGACAAATACAAAGAATACCATCGAGGACCTTTATATTTTGATGGTGAGAGTTCTAACACTACTAGTCTCTTATGTATCTTCTATTTTCTGGTGAAATTTAGGATATATGCTCTTAGAAAATCATATGGAAGACTTTTCTATAGACCACTAATACTCACCTTTCTGCAGGGTTCAACTCTTTATTTTTGTACAGGAGATTATACCGCTGTCATACCACATTGGGTGCATTTCATGCAGATACTGGAAATGTGCAAAGAATAAAAGACATCTCATTGAAGGAATTCTATAATGAGTATGATGCAAAGAAACCGGTACTGGGATAAAATAATTTTAATAGTGAACCCTATTATTTTTTATTCTTTGAGAATTGAGATGGTTCTATTTTAATTTACAACTTCTTATCTTTGGACTCACTTTACCAATGAAAAGGCTATCTTGGAGCTCTATCACTCCGGTCTTTCCTTCTTTTTTTTTTTTTTATATTTTTTGGAAGAATAGGAATGAGCTTCTTTTTCTGACATCATATGTACATATGTATTTGATTGGTCTTGGGTTTTAATATTAACAGACTCTTTGCATATGCAAGCGTGAGTTTTGTGTACAATAACCTTCTCCCATACCTTTGCATAGGAGCCTTCTAGCACCGCTGTACATTAGTTAGTTAGTTAGTTTATATCTATCTATGCATGTATTCACATTTGCTATTAATATCTGAACTATTTGAGTAGTGATGTTGTTTTACTCCTGTTTTTTTGTTCTTGTAAGATGGAAAGTGAGAGATGAGAACCCGTTATTTTTTTAAATAATGGTCCTTTGCAGATAATAGTATTCTGGCTGTAGGACATGCTATGTGTTCTAGATATATTGAAATTCATCAATCTTGAATTTCCAATTATTTTTAGTTTTTTTTTTTTTACTAAAGTTTAATTTTAATGAATTACGCGTCCAGGTTATGCTCAGTGGATTGGCTGATACATGGCCCGCCAGGCATAAATGGACAACTGATCAGCTGTTGCTAAACTATGGAGATGTAGCATTTAAAATTTCTCAACGGGGTGCCCGAAAGGTCTCCATGAAGTTCAAGGATTATGTCTCTTACATGAAAGTTCAGCATGATGAAGATCCCTTGTATATTTTTGATGAAAAGGTACTTCTTTTGAGATATTTATGTTTCATTATGCGCCGTTCCACCTCCCTGCACTATTTCCTTTCCTATTTCTTGTTCTGCAGTATTTGAGAGTTTGCAAGTTCTTTTAACTTTTTTTTTACCTCTCATTCAGTTTGGTGAAACTGCACCTAGCTTATTGAAGGATTATTGTGTGCCTCATCTTTTTGAAGAAGACTTCTTTGATATCTTAGATACAGATAAAAGACCATCCTATAGGTGGTTCATAATTGGACCAGAGAGATCTGGTGCCTCTTGGCATGTTGATCCAGCTCTTACCAGCGCATGGAATACTCTTCTTTGTGGGCGTAAAAGGTAAAGATCTAAGCCTCTAGACATGTAAATTTTGCCTCCATTTTGGCTGTGTAGCTTGTAGCATAGTCTGTGACTGTTTACATGGCGTTTGAGGAAGCTATATATGCATGGTCCGTTTCTGAGTTTAATCCGGAAAATAATAAATTGGTCCTCCAGCTTATTAGAATTCTTTCTTTTTTGTTTTTTGAAGTTACATAGGAGGCTAGGAATGAGGAAAAATGGATTAAATGAGAGTGGTCAGACTTGTTAGGGGTTAAACTTGGCATCTGTTTTTTTCTTCAGGAAACTAGGTGCTATTAAGCTGATGAGCCATTGTTCTAGCTTATTAATATTACTTTTTTATTAGCTACTAATGCATCCCTACCCAATGGTTGTGAGCGAAGATATTGTTTAGTTTACAAGTTCCACATTTGGTTTTCAATCATAGTAGTAACAGCATGCTATAGTGGAGGGGAGGGTTCCCTAGCTGCTATGGGAATGAAATAGCAAAGTGGTTTTCAATAGCCGCCTGTTTAGCTGCAACAGCAGAGATTTTTTCATGCTACAGCTAGCATTTCATACCTGCTTTAAACACTACATCACGGAAAAATGTTGTTTAGAGGTTGTTTGGGTAAAATTATTACTTCTCTCCCTTTTTTAAGTTTTTTTTTTTTATATTTATTTCGGAAATATAATTGGATATAGTTCTTCTCTGACCATTCCACAAAAAGTTACTCCCATTTTGATCTTGTTTCTACACACTTTACAGGACATCTTTTCCCTTGTGTCTCCAATTCACGTTCTACTAATTTTTATTTAATTTGTCAGGTTCTTTTTGTATTAATTTCACCATCATTTTTATTTTTTATTTTTTTGGACTTTGTTACTTTGTTCTTACTGCTCTTAAATTGATAGTGATTGTGTGTGTAAACTAACCTATTATTGGTCATGAACTTATTTATATTTTTTAGTATTATGTGGTGTATAAATTATTTAGTTTGTATTATAATATTTAAAATAATAGTTACTCCATTTCCTGCATTATAAATTATAGTTCAATGTTTTTTAACTAAGGCTACATGGCAGAATTTTCTGGCTAGAATTTACAAGATAGTGTACTGAGATAGCATGTAAGAATCAAGATTGGTCATTTTTAGATGTAGAGTACTATTCCTGTTATGTAATCTAATATTTTACTAGTACTAGGTTCTTAAAATTTTATATTGACCAAGGTTGAACAAGAATCCTAGAAACGGGAAACCTACATCCTCTAAACACACTTCAGTTTTATCAATCTCCTGGGTCTTAGATGTAGTAGATAGATGTTGTATAAACCAAAATTAAGCTTTGCGTCTTTTGTCTCTCTCTAATTCTCTCTGCCTATCTCCCCCTCTCCACCCATATGTGCGTGTGTTTGTTGGGAAAAGGGGCTGTTGGTAGATATCCTTCTTACATGGGAGTCAGTGGATTACTATTAGCATGTTTGGTACAACTTAAATCTAGAAAAATAATTTCTTATTTTTCAAAACTTTTTGTGCAAGCTGGCAAAATTAAGCAGTTGTTTTTCTAAATAAACTGAACCAAGCATGCAGTAAGTAAATGTCATCGCAATGCATAAGCAAAATGTCGATTTGGTATGGGCTTGATTATTTAACTTAAATTAGAATTCTTGTTCTTTATTGATTCATTAACTGATAACACAAATTTTATGTGAGGTACTTAGATTTTCTGTGTTACTTCTTGATTATGTTCTAGATAAATAATGCTAAAGTGGTAATGTTTCCCGTACATTTGATAGGTGGGCATTATATCCTCCAGGAAAAGTGCCTTTGGGTGTGACAGTTCATGTTAATGAAGAAGACGGTGATGTCAATGTTGAGACTCCATCATCACTGCAGGTACTACAATGTTGTAATTGTAGTGATATATACCCTCTTTTTGGTGGTGAACCATAGTAACTTTTATTCTTATCTATTGATGTGTGTTGTAATTATTCAAGTGAAAAGAAAATCAGAGTATTCTCAAGAGAACAAAACGTATATTTATGAAGACTGAACTCAATTTTTTTATTCTAGAAGGGTTACAATTTATAAAAGCTTAAAGAATAGCTACCCACTAAAACATGGTCTTACGAATAAACCATGAACTTACACGGGAATAACAAAACACATTAAAATGAAAACAGCAATAAATAGAAGCAACATAAGCTGAATGTGGACATGTTTCAATGAAGCATTTTCCTAACAACGTGGTTATTATTGTTAGTGACGTATGTGTTTATTTGCAGTGGTGGCTAGATTTTTATCCTCTTCTTGCTGAAGAAGACAAGCCAATTGAGTGTACACAGCTACCTGGAGAAACAATTTATGTTCCGAGTGGATGGTGGCACTGCGTACTAAATTTGGAAACAACTATTGCTGTCACACAGAATTTTGTGAATTCCAACAATTTTGAATTTGTATGCTTGGATATGGCACCTGGTTATCATCATAAAGGAGTTTGCCGTGTTGGGTTGCTTGCTCTTGATGAAGATGGTTATGAAAATGTCAGACAGAACATGCCATGTAATGAAAAGAACTCAAGTTACAATGATTTGTTAAGGAAAGAAAAAAGAGCCAAAATTCAGAAAGATGCAGATGGTCTAAATGATGAAAGAGCCATAAATGGTGTATCTAGAAGTTACAATTTATGGAAAGATGGATTTTCGTATGATATAAACTTCTTATCCATGTTTTTGGATAAAGACAGAGACCACTACAGTGCCCTGTGGAGCTCAGGGAACAGCATTGGTCAGCGAGAACTAAGAGAATGGCTATCCAAGCTCTGGATTCAAAAACCAAAATTAAGAGAGCTAATATGGAAGGTTATTTTCTTCCTACACTTGTGCATTCTTTAAGCTCACATTGTTACATTATCAGATTTTATGACCTTTTTCTATTTATACATGTCTAGGGAGCATGTATTGCACTAAACGCCAACAAGTGGTTAGAATGCCTATCAAAAATTTGTGTCTTCCATAATTTGCCCCCTCCCACTGACGATGAAAGGCTTCCAGTTGGTACGGGTAGCAATCCTGTGAGTTTTTTTGTTTTCTGTTAATGATTTTAACTTGTATTTTCTTGAAGATTGAAATACAATGACTTTTCTTGGGTTTCAATAAAAACATTTGCTCCGTAGTGTAACAATAAAATTGATAAATTGAAAATAACCCACCATGGCCTTGGAACTATTGTAGATTTTAGTGGAGTCATTAAAGGTTTTATTGGTTCTATCGAAATGTTTGGGCTTTGTTGAAATATTAACCATATCATTTCATTTCTTTGTTACCCTTGTCCAAATCTTTGAAGTTAATACTCATTTGAAACATATGGAACAAAATCACATTTCAATATGCCTCTTCCACTATTGACTTGTCTTTCACTGCCTATGAACCAGAAAAATCTTTGATGAACTACTGCATTGATCTCATGTTCTGCTCTAGGCGTTTTGGGTTCTTTTATTTATTCTGCCTTAAAGTACTTAGTTTGGGTCCTTTCTCTCTCCCATGATTGCTATCTGAGGAAAAAACACAAAAACAGATTTTTAATCATCTTTTGGCACCTCCTGAGGTGCTCCGCTAGGCACTGGAGAAGGTATCTTCAATAGGCAAGGACCAGCACCTAGCCTCAACAATTTGTGAATAGCTTGTCACTTTGACTGCAGTAAGAAAACCAGTAAACAACCAGATCAAATGATATTTTAGTGGCTGATCTTTTCACGATGTTTTTAAGTTTGTGTCATAGTTTTCCCTCTTGTAATCATGAATATCGTCCTATGGTTGTTGAACTGCTATAAATTACAATATATTATTTAGCGTGTTATTAAGCCTCTATTTGGTATGGTTGTCATTGAATTTTGAAAATTTTAAATTTTTTAAAACACTCATGTTTTTTGTGTTTAGTTTCTAACTTTTGTGTTTTGTTTTCAAATTTTAATAGAAAATCATTCTCTAATTCCTAATTCAGGTTCTTTGGGTTTAGGGTTTAGGTGTGGGGTCAGTAGTGGGGTGGTGTTGTAGCAGTGGACTTTTGGTGATGAACTGGTGGTGGCTAGCAACCACAACAAGATAATGGTGGTGGTGACAATACAATGATTTTGCTGGCTAGTAGTGACAATGATCATGATAGCCACAACAAGTGAGATGGTAGTAGTGGCAGTGGCTGTGATGGTCATTGTCTGGTGTTGTGGTGGATGGTGGTAGTGATGTATATTGGTTCTTTTGGGAGAAATGGAAGAGTTAAATTTATTTTAATGGCTAAAGGTAATTTCCTTTATTGTTTTAAAAATTGATATCAAAGTGTTTCGAAATTGAATTAAAAACCAATTCAACTTCGTTTTAGCCAAGCACATTTTGTTTTGTTTAAAAACTAAAAAACGAAAACTCACAAGCATCCTAAATAGGTCCTAAGTTTCTGTACTTGAGTTATGGCATGAGAATGACTTCTGGTGTGATCATTAATTTTGTAACATTAATTTTGGACTATACAATAGCTCTCTGACTGGGAATATTTCCGCTATCTAACCAGGTTTATTTAGTGGGAAACTCTGTTGTTAAGATTTTTGTTGAAGGAGGACTGGAAGCTTCACTTTATGGTTTAGGCACAGAGGTACTTTATTGGCATTCTGTTTCCATTGCTTCTGTCGTACATATCTAATTTTAATAATTTTTTGTATATTTTACAGCTAGAGTTTCAGAGTCGGTTGCGTGAAGCCAACTCCCCACTTAGTAAACATATACCTGATGTTTTGGCCAGTGGAATTATTTATCTTGAAAATGGATCTTGTACCAATTTAAGTTGGGATGGAAAAGGAGTACCTGATGTCATTGTGAAAAGCAATATCATCAGTAGGAAATGCAGTGTCGATGATTTCTCATTTGGGGTGTGGGGCAGGAAACAATTAGAGTATAGGAATGCTGGGATACCTGTGGATGGATCAGGTAGCTTAGCTGGTAACTCAAACATATGGCCGTATGTGATAACAAAACGATGTGAAGGGAATATATTTGCAGAATTGTAAGTCATATCATTGGTGTTTAGTATTAACTAGTAGCAATTCAAGTTTCTTATTTCTATAAGTAACATAATTACCGTATATTATGGATTTTGTTTTTGCAGAAGAGATAAACTGACATGGGAAGATACGACAAACTTGGCCTCATTCTTGGGCGAGCAACTGAATTATCTTCATCTTTTGTCATATCCACCTCCAAATATCTCATCTTTCTCTGATATTGATCATGAATTAAGCTTGGTTGGGGCTAATGGTTGCATTGCAACTGTTAACAGTAAATCAAATGTTACAGCAGAATGGTGGCTCTTCACCAGAACCTTAACAAAGATGAGGAAAGACCTGTCAAGCCGTTTGACCAAGTGGTACAATTTGTCCCTATGACTTCCTGTTAAACAGTATAGTTGGAATTAGTTTATATATAAGAAAGGCACCGAGGGGATTTTTTATGCATAGGAATGAAAATTTAATAACCTTCCAAACACTTTGAAGTTCAAAAGGAGTTCTTATAGATAGGAAAACTGCCAATTTCAGTAGCGGTGTTTAACAACTATCTAAAGATTTCTTTTGACTCAATCCTTCTTACTTAGAACTTTATTCATGATTATGTTTTTTTTTTTTTGCCTACCTATGTTCTCCTGTAACATACTAGTCTCTATTTTGTAGGGGAGATCCAATTCCTTGCAAACTGATAGAGAAGATTGATGAATATATCCCACCTGATTTTGCGGAGGTTTTTTCTAAACTAAAATTCACATTTTGATATCAACTTTTTTGTGTGGATATGCTAGACTGATTTGTTTCTATAGTCTAAATAACTTTTATTTGACTTCAGAATTTTGGAAACTATGCTTGTAAACACTGCTCCTGGATACACACGGACGTTATGGATGATAATATTTGCATGAAACCATCAATGGTTTGCTCTACCACTGCTGGGAATAATGAAGATATCACCATTGTGGACAATGGTTTGTTGAGTAATTATGAAGTAAAATCATGGTGTCCTAGTCACATTCTTGACTTTAGTGATCTTTCCATAGGTCAGTACTTCTGCTTTCCTACTTCCAAGAAATTTGTATCCTACTTATATTGGAATGTTGTGATCGTATGGCATCATAATTGTTCATGTACTTTCATAATCTACAAGAAACTCTTTTTTACTCTGTACAGTTGAACTGATGTGATTTCTATGATACATGAACAAGGACATGTTATTAACACCCCCTTAGAATTTATTTTTCATTTATTTATGACTTCATTTATACATGCACTATTTTTACGGTTTTCAGGCTAATGCATGTTCTTCTGCAAGAAGTAATCATTATGATTTTAGCTTTGTCCATAAGAATTATTGTTCTAATGTTGTTATTGTTGTAGCAATTTCCCGAAATAATTTTTTGTGTTTTCATACTTCATTCTTCATTAAACTTTCAGTGGAATGCCTCTTCCTTTTTGTCTGTTTTCACAATTTTCTGCCATTACCCACCCAGTTAGGATGATGGTTTTTAGTTCTTATTTTACCTTCCTCTGATTTGTCTGTCTAGTATATTTATAATTAAGTCTAAAATTATTTATGATTGACTCATCATTTTCTACATCAACTCTTTAACTCCAGGAAGATGTGTTCAAAAGTAACACTGTGGTAGATATATTCTGATGTTATTTCTATTGGTAATTATTTCAGTTTTTTTTTTCATTTGCAGGTGATCCTCTTGTTGACTTGATACCAATTTATTTAGATGTGTTTAGAGGTGATTCACGTCTCCTCAAGAAATTTTTAGAAAGTTATAAACTTCCCTTTGTTAGTGAGGTATCAAGGTGGGAGTCAACAGAGGGTGATCAAAAGTTTGGCCGACTTTCATACCTTGCCATGTAAGTAACGGTCTCCATAATTCTCTTACATAATTAATTTCTTATAAACTTGTATTTCAATTTGAATGTACAAATTTATCTAGAAATATGAAATAGTCTACCTATAGTCAATGAAATCAGCCACGCTCCCTTACGGATAGCCTTACTCAGTCAAGATGGATTTTTTTAGTACTTATTATACTGTTACTAATTTTTGACATTGCATAATTTCATAAGAATATTTATATATTTAATTCTTTTGAAAGGCGTAACAGCGGTTTAAAACAAAAACACTTGTTGATAAATTGGTAATTGTAAATTTGACAGTCGCAAATAGAGTTGTGGAAGCAATAGATTAATGGAATGGAAATGAAATGACTTTAGTTTTCGGTTTGGATTGTTTAATAGTGTAAACTGAAACATATCATGGTAGAATCTCTTCAATCCCATGTCTATAGGGGATGGAACTACACTAGTAAAGCTATTACTCATAGTTTCGTTTTCTTTGAAACACTGGCGTAGAAACTTTACTCTGCGTCTTAAAATTCAAACAATGATACGATTGTTTTAAGGAATTTTGTTAACAATTAATCTAGGGGCATTGAATTTTCTTAATTTTATTGAATTATTATCCCGTATTTTATCTTTTAACCATTTTATTCTACCTATTGATTAAGGAATATGTTTTTGACAAATAAAGATGTTTTGCTTTGTGTGTGTGGATTTAATAATACATTTAGCAATTGTTGAAGTAGGTGGTTGGGATTTATTGATTTCCTTGAAATTGTAGGTGTTATTGTATCTTGCATCATGACAATGTATTGGGAGCTCTTTTTAGCTTATGGGAAGAACTGAGATCAGCAAAGTCATGGGAAGAAGTGGAACTGGCAGTGTGGGGGGAACTGAACAATTACAAAGGCTTTCCGTGATCATTGGCTGCTTTAGATATTTTTGGAACCGGAATGTACGTCGGAGCGTCGGTGATAATAAATATTCAACTTCTCCTGTACTATAGTCTGTAGCCGTAAATGAGAGAGAGACTTCAGCACATCAATTACCTGTCATTACCTTTTTTATTGATTCCATTTTGTTTTATAAGTTATAGTAATTCAAAACTACATTATATTTTATCAATATAAATCAAATGATAGAATATTACCATTCAAAATACAAAAGAGTAAGAAGGATGAATCTCAATCCCAATTTTTTCAATTGAATCACCTAACTCTTTACTTTGTTTTTATTTAAATTTCATGCAAATTATTCTCAATATCAAATCAAATTATTTTACATATTTATACTTAGTGAATGTACTATTAGGATTTTAAACAATTGTTTTTTGTGGGTTCGATATTTGTCCTTAGGGACAAATTGTTACTTCAGACTCGGTACTTCTAACTTAGTTTTTTTGTGTGATCTTTCATTCTTAGATTAGTACATACGATAAAACTATGCAAAGTAAAATAGATAAAGGAAAAAATATAGTTTTATACTGGTTCGCCTAACATAGCAGACTATGTCATGTTCTCAGTCAATCAATAATTAGTTTCATTAGGAAAACTGATGTTGCAAAGTATAAATGAGTATTCTTTAGGTTCGTAGTCACTCTTAGCTAACCCCTTGAGTATTGTTTGGACCGAAGTCACTATTGGCTAAAACAAATATTGTTTGGATCATAGTCACTCATGGGTAAAACAAGTATTTTTTGCACTACAATCACTTCTAAATAAAGTGAGTATTCTTTGAAACACAATCACTCCAAGTTAAAACAAGTATTGTTTAAACCACGACCACTCTTGGCTAAAACCAACATTTATTGGAACACACCCATTTTTGACTAAAACGAGTATTCTTTGAACAACAGTCACTCTCGACTAATAATCGAGTACTCTTTCAAACAATCACTCCTGACTAAGATAGATAAATTATCTAAATAGTGATCCACATATCACAAAATTTCTCACCAAAGAAGAATATTGTCTTTCGACGTAAACAAGGTGTATGCACCCTCTTCTAGTTTTCTAAAACATGAAAGTTCTCAAAGAAGTTTTATAGGGCATAGAAGATTTGGACAATGTTTTAGTACTATGAAAGGTGATTTCCCTTTTTTTCCTCTTCTTAATGAAAGACTTTAAATATGCATCGAAGAATATAGTTGTCACAAATCCGTTTTTGGTTATTGAGTTGTTTCAGGTCATTTGAATGTCTTTATTGCATCTAATGAGTTCGATTGTAAATGATGCATTAAATGCATTTCATGCAACATTCATTTCTTTATTCTTCTTTACATAACATCCGAGGATGTATTTATATCTTCTGAACAATGTGTCTTTCCATGAGTTTGTTTAAAGGGAAAAATTGTACGAAACATATAGCCTTTCCAAAATTGACAATAATGGCGTCATGGAGTGTTGAAGAAAACCAGTTTTAGCTACTCATCCAAGAGAGCATTGATGTGATTTGTGCTTGAACACATCTTCTTGGCAGAAGAAAGAAACAAATATTACCTACAACATATAATAAATATATATATCATCTACAAAAACTTGATGACTCTTTATACTAAAAGTGTATCGAGACAAAAGTAATAATTTATCCCTATAGACGGATATCAAACCCACAAGAAACAATTATTTAAAATCCTAATAGTAACATTCACTAAATATAAGAATATGTACAATAATTTGATATTGACAATAGTTTGCATGAAAATTAAATAAAAGCAAAGTAAAGAGTTTTTTATTCAATTGATAAAATTGGGATTGAGGTTCATCATTCTTACTCTTTTGTATTTTGAAAAACATATTAATATTTTATCCTTGATTGATATTGATGTCCATATGAAAGTCATTTATCCTTGGGCTAAGTGATTAAAAAATTTATTGGTATCTAAAATTGTTTTTATTATTAATGAAATTTATAAATTAATTTTTAATTGGTATCTAATTAGTTACAAAAGTTTTACTTGTCCACTACTTTTGATTCTAAAATTGGTAGATAACAATTTAGAAACTAATTTATAAATTTAGAAACTACTTTATATACCAATAATATTTTAATTTATAAAATAGTATTTATTTTAGTTAATATAATAATTAATTATTTTGTTTTTAAAATTAATTTTTATTTAATGATTTCTAGGAGGGATGTTTAAATAAATCTTATTAAACTATTTATGAATTCAAAATATCAAATTGCCGGCATCATCTCTTAACAAAACATCCAAAGAGAAAAAAATAAATCAAGTTGAATCTTTAATAGAAAAAAAATACTTAACCGAATAAATTTTTTGATCAACTTAACCTAACCATTCTATTACTACCTTCTTAGGATTACATTTCAGCACAACAATACTTTAATTATCTTCAAACCTTAAAGAAAATTAAGAGAAAAATAGAATTTAGAAATATAAAATTTCTAATAAATATAAAGAATAACATTTATAACTTTTCTACAAATTATCTATTATTTTCTATTTAAACTTTTTATCTCTACTAAAATTTTAACTCTTATCAAGGTTTTTGCTATAAAAAATCAAGATTATCTCTGAATTATATTATATCATAAAAATACTATTTGTATTATTACATCTCTCAGCTTCAGCTGATAAAAAAAATTACATCTCTCAAAATATGTATATTTTTATATATTTATATATAAAAAAATCCTAATCAAACGTTTAAAAAACTAATATTATTATAATGTTAAGTTATAAAAAAAACTAGTAAGTTCTACCAGGTGAAGGATAATTTATAAAAGAAAAAAAAAATGTTTTGTTGCCTCATTAGCTTTAAGTCGTAACTTGTTCTCAGACCATAATTTTTTTAGGGAAGTTTATCTAACACTTGTTAGAATAATTCTTGAAAGCGACCAACAGTTTTCAAAGGATAACATGCTTGTGGTTTCTAAATATTTTGTAAAGTTCATTATAGTTATAGTGACATTTTCTAAAAATAAAATTATTATAAAAATTGAGTTGCAAAACGGATAATTGATAGTCATATAACTTAACAACACTATCTCAATGGAAAGTGATTGAAACAAAATATATATATATATATATATATATATATATAACAACATTAATAATAGTAGTAAAAATAAATAATCGATGGTTTCTTTTCCTCTTTCTTAGAATAGAAATCACGTCTTTTTTTTTTATGTAAATTTATATTATGTTATTGAAATAGATTTTTTACAATATAATTTCGCTCTTGGTATCGATACATGTTTTAGTCTATTGTAAATATTGTGCCCCAAAAAAACATGTTTATTTGTTTTATAATAATATAAGATTTACCGATTATTTTGAAAAGTATCTATAATTTTTAAAAAATTTCAAGCATTATTATAAATTAAATATAATATATTTTGTATTGTGGATCATTTGGTAAAGGAAGACAACTCACAAGTAATTAATCACTCCCTACACATAATTAAGGATGATTGGACTTTTATGGATTTGACACAAATTCGTAAGAAAGTTATAAATAGAAAACGATAAAAGAAAAGGTATTGATTCTATAATTATTGGGCATACTCATAGTTGACTTGAGTGTCTAGTATTTTTATAAGTGTTATTACATATTTATAATTTAAAAATAATTTATAAAGTTTTTAAATTTTATTTTTCATGTTACTCGTTATACTGTCTTAAATTTATTTTACCAATATCGAAATATTACTCGAACAAAATATTAAAGTTCTAAAATATATATAACTATATTATAAATTTATTAATTATTAAAAATAAGGATATTGCAAGTTATTTTGAAGTGAGCGTTGTCCGTGAATTGGGCACTTGATTGAGTTTTTAAGGTGGAGTGATCTACAATAATTGGCTTACTCAAGAAACATGTTTTATTTATGTATCAGAAGTTTTACTGATTGGGCTTTGACATCAAGCTTAAAATATAAGGATCCTTTCTTACTGAACCTCCCTTCAAAAGGTTTATTGGTCAACATCTGTTGGGTGGAAAAGTATAAATAAATAGTTTTAGCAGTTGACTTTTCTGACGGTACTTATGGATTAACTTCTCATTGGGTCCAACAGTTCAAAATCCCTAATAAAGTAAGAAAATCCTATAATATAATTTATTTAATTATTTTTATGATTGATTTGAAAGAGGTTAGTGTAGTGTTTAAAGTAAAGTTATTATATTAACTTCAAAGTAGGGTGACATAATGTTTGATATGGAAAATGTGTTGGAGGTTGGGCAGAGTAGAGCGTAGTGGCTATTGTGACCTACTACTACTTTGTTGATTCTTAATTAAGGAGGACCGAGGAAATAAAAAGAAGAAGAAAAGTTACAGTGAAAAGCACTTTTAAGGGCCTAGTCGAATCCAATATTGAAATGGGCCCATTACCAACCAACCCAGCCCATTCCTTTTCCTTTCCCTATTAGCCATAATTGAATTTTTGAATGGGAAACCTTTTTTGGTTCAATTCATTCAAAGTTGAAACTTTTGAAACCAACGAAAAGGAATATTATTCCCGGTCATAAATTAAATTAAAAGAAGAGAGATTCGTAAATGCCAGAGTGTGAGAGAGAGGGACTCACCAACCTTTCCGCCACACAACAACAGCACAGAGTATCAAAACCCCGTGTCAATGACAGCTGTCTCTTTTTCTTAGTTTGAAATTTAAATTTTAAATTAAAATAACAACAACTTCCAATTTTCAGATATTAAAATTATTTCCAAATAAAAGTTCCTCATCCAACGGTTCATATTCGATCGCCAAAACAACCCACCCACGCTTCTCAAAACGCAATTATCGGACGCCATACCCTCAAAACCACCCTTTCCCTTTCGTCGATCTCCGTCTCCCTCATCGCTTCCTCCCTCTCTCTGTCTCTCTCAGTCTCTCTCTCGCTCTCTAATCCCTAACCAGATCTCGCTCTCTCTCCAGGATTCAACAATGGCGGCCGCTCCCACGCCTCGCGAAGAGAACGTGTACATGGCGAAGCTCGCCGAGCAGGCCGAGCGCTACGAAGAGATGGTGGAGTTCATGGAGAAAGTGTCCGCTGCCGCTGATAACGAGGAACTCACCGTCGAGGAGAGGAACCTCCTCTCTGTAGCCTACAAGAACGTGATCGGAGCGCGTCGCGCCTCGTGGCGTATAATCTCCTCGATCGAGCAGAAGGAGGAGAGCCGCGGCAACGAGGATCACGTCGCCGTCATCCGCGACTACCGATCCAAGATAGAGTCCGAGCTCTCCAACATCTGCGACGGTATTCTTAAGCTCCTTGACTCTCGCCTCATTCCCTCGGCTTCCTCCGGCGATTCCAAGGTCTTCTACCTCAAGATGAAGGGCGATTACCACAGGTACCTTGCCGAGTTCAAGACCGGCGCAGAGCGCAAGGAGGCTGCCGAGAGCACTCTCGCTGCATACAAATCCGCTCAGGTTCGCCTTTTTTTTTCCTACTTTCCATTTCTTATTTTTACGATTTCGTGATTCAGATCTGTTCGACTTATTATCCAGAATTGCGATAGTGAGTTGTAATTTTACTATTTTTTTTATCCTGTCTGTGAAATCTGTATGATTGTGGAGCGGTTAGCTAATGTGAATTTGAACTGCTAATTGTCCAACTGCACACGAAATATCCGTGCGTTTATATTCTGTAAAATTGGAATTGAACGATTTTCGTTGTAGTGTTTTTTATTCTATCTTTTCATTTATTGTTTGGAAGTATTAAAGTGTTTCGTTGTTTTGCAGGACATTGCCAATGCCGAACTGCCTCCAACTCATCCAATTAGGCTTGGCCTTGCTCTTAACTTCTCTGTATTTTACTATGAAATCCTTAACTCTCCCGATCGTGCCTGCAACCTTGCAAAACAGGTTAGATTTAGAGAGAGTGAATATTATGGCCTTTGTTTTCATATGTATATCTGTGGTTACTATATTTTGAGCAGACTTTTTTATGTTTTCCGGGGAAAAGGATGGAATTGGGCCCTCTGCAGTTATTATTGTCCATTAATGACTTTATGTCAACTCCAAATTGCATCTCGTTAATGTTGATGCAACAATGATGTTACTTGTTGGATTCTAGCGTCTAAATATGGAACGTTACAGTTGTTGATACCTGTAGCTAGAATGAGTTGTCTAATGTTTATTGGATTTCACAATGAATTTTGGAAGTCTGATAATTGTAGCTAGCATACAACAATCTATCAACATTTGACGACTTAATCTGGGTATTGTATAGAAGGGGCACCTCACCTGAGTATTACCGTGGACTATATTATTTTTAGTCTCTGACTTGAAAGTTTTCTGATACAAGTTGCAAGAGCATAATTTTTAGTATCGAATGCTCTGTTTTGATGGCTTATTTCGTACTCATCAAGAATCTTTTTCCTTTTCATACGCACTAGGCTTTTGATGAAGCGATTGCTGAATTGGATACACTGGGAGAGGAGTCATACAAGGATAGCACTTTGATCATGCAACTGCTTCGTGATAACCTCACCCTTTGGACCTCTGACATGCAGGTATTGATTTTAGTTTGCCACAGCTTGTCCAACACGATCTTTTCGTTTTCTTATCATTAACTTATTGATGATATTGGTTTACTGTGGCTTCAGGACGATGGAGCAGATGAAATTAAAGAAGCAGCACCGAAACAGGATGATCAGTAAAGATGTTTTACTGCTAATTAGAATTGAACTTCTCCTCTATATCTTTTTGAAGGGAGGTGTTTGTCGCTAATATCTTTGGTGCTGGGATTTTAGGCATTCATGTCTGTTATGAATTGTGGATGTACTGGGCCGTTTTAGTTTGTCCTTCCATTTTCAAGTGTTTTTCCAAATTGCCTATTTTATTAAGGACACTTTTAAGTTTTTATTTTATGGAATTGGAATTTTAAGATTCTCTTCTATCTAGTCAACTTGATGTCACCATCTTTTTTATTGTGAGGATTAGCAAGATCTGTGTTCACTTTGAAACCTCTAAATTGGAATTGGAATTGGTTTTGGTTTTGGTATTGTACGTTTTAAATATTCTGAGGGTTGTAAATTTCATTCTGATAAAGCGTGAAGAACTTCTGCTCCTATTTTCTAGGCGTAACACCTTCGGCGTTGAAATCCTGATTGTTGATTTATTTATTTTTAACAATTCTAGCAATGTATTCTATACTATTTAAATATATCTTTTTAAAAGTTTATGAAATATTACAAAAGACGGGTATGAGTATATACGAGTTGTAAATAAATGTAAAGTATTAAATAAATAAGAGTAGTAAATAAACTTAGTATTAAGTAAATGAGAGTAGTAAATAAACAAGTATTAAGTAAATGAGAAAGGCTCCAAGAGATTATATTTATAGACGTAAGGGTCTATGACGTCTACCAGTTTTAGTCATAAAGGAGTGATGTTGATCTTTACGACTCAGTTATAAGAAGTGATGTTGATTTTTACACGATTATTTTCTAAATAAGGAGTGATCTCGATCTTTACAGTTATAGAGGATGATTATTTTCTAAATAAGAAATGATGTTAATCTTTACACTTATAGAGGATGATTATTTTCTAGAGAGATACACGGATAACTGCTCCATGTTTATGTTTATAGGACTAGTACACTACTTCTCCAAGTTTGAAAATCTGACTTTAAAGAGGTCGAGCTTGAGCTTTTAGTTATTATATAAATAGTCTTAAAGACCAACCATTTATAACTCAATCAATGATAGGAGCAAAGTGTGATAAATACCATAATTGTTGTTAATTTATGATAAATAATAGTTATAATAAAACAAATCTTACATGTATTAATCAAAAGATTTTAAACTTAATGATTAGATATACATTTTCGAGGAGTTGTGTCAATATAACGGTTGACGTTTCATTTAAAGTTGTGATCAAATAGTACATTGTGTAATTAAATAACTTGTTTATTTTTTTGGATGAAAGGACACGTTGTCTAAAATGTGTACATTGAACTTCGAAAAACTTTTTTGAACTTCTTTTCACACTTATAGTGGTTTTTGGGAAACAATTTGTTTATTTATGTAAATATTTTTTCCCCTTTTTATTTGACCTTTCACTTTGCTTCTCTGAAATTTATGACGCTTGTGGTGTTGTCCTTTCGTTTGTGTATTATGTTCCACTTTGTCTTCGTGTAGTTCTTTTTTCTCAAGGTACGTCTCAATGTCTTCCTCCTCTTCATCTTTTGATTTTTTTTTTTTTTTAGTAGAGATAGCCCTCTAGTGAATAGGGATGTTGATCCTATAGGTTGAGGCTCTTCGTCGAGTCATTTAGACTCATTCTCTGTTCAAGGTGATTCCTTGGAAGTTGAGTCTTCTCTAGTGACTTTGGTTGAAATTGCGCCGCCTGCTAGTGTTGTCGTAGCCTTTGTTGTTACTCCACTTGGGTTACCCAAGCATAAAGCTTATACCTTAAACACTATTAAAATCCATGAAACCATTATAGTAAAAAGGAATAGCAAAGGCAAGTTTTCCACAATCTCTAATCCTGAGTACTCTTGGGTACTCGACGAAGTAAACAACTATGTTTCAATTTTTACTTCTAAAGTGAAGGTTGGAGAGTTTATCTCCTCCTTCGATATTTGTTCATATTCTTTGTTCGACTTCGTTTCGGCCAAACATTGTTCTTCATTTGACCGAGTCTTCATGAAACCTCTCCTTAATGAGATGATTTCACTTTTGTATATGAATACTTATTTAAATAACTTGATATTTCTTTTCCCTTATCTGCTCTTGAGTGTTGTATGCTCACAACGATGAATGTGGCTCCTAGCCAACTTCATTTGAACATTAGGGCTTTTCTAAAGGCCTTTCAAGTTTTGTGCCATCATCTCCACATCAAACCAGCCACAAACACTTTCATGTGTTTCAACCGGCTAAAGCATGGTGAAGAAGTTTTTCAGATATCTCTCAACAGGGCTCAAATTGGGTCTTTGTTTACCATCTATGACATTGACAAGGCTTGTAAATGGCAAAGGTCTCCTTACTGTTCCTCGGGCAGAGGATCCAATGACCATTTTCATATGTAATGTTTTTGTAAAGTGTTATTTTAATATTTTATTGATTATTCTTGTTTCTTTTTGCAGAGATTATGGGGAAAGAATTTCATTTGAAGAAAATGTTGGCTATGGAGCGGGAGCTTCAAAGGATTCTAAGGTGGACGACTTCACAAAAGATGGTTTGCAAAACCCAAGCAAGAGTCTAAGGGTTGATGTTGCTAAAGTTGATTTTTCGACTTCTAAGAAAACGGAAGTAACGCCCAAGGACGTGTTGGTGCGATTAACAAATATTGTTGGGAATATTAATCAGGCTCGAGTGGCCACTCAACAAAGTACTCCTTAATCACATCGATAAATATACCTATTTCCTCTTAGTCACATTCTTCAATGTATTAGGGTAATTTTCTACGGAAAGAGGGGTCAAGTGTCTTGGCTTAAACACATCTCGACAACTGCTTCTAGCTCCAAATCATTGTGGCATGTGGGAATGTAAGCAAATGAAGTGTGATTCAGCGAAGGGTTCTTAATCCCTATGATGTTAGGTTGATTAATTTTGTTGGCCCTATGAATAACTTGGATGGAGTTGAGGTGATGTTGGTGAGGTGTATGACTGTGGTGCATCATTACAAAGAGATGATTGGAAAAAGCCTAGAGGGGGAAGCTCGGCTGCGAGCGCTCGAGGAAAAAAACAAAAAGTTGTTAAAAAATAAGGTTGAATTGAATTTTGCTTCCAAAACTCAAATGTTAGAGGTTGTACAGAGCGCACTCAAATCAAATCTTTGGAAAAGGAGATCTAGCTTATATAGGCTACTTTAGAAAGCGTAAAGGAGATTTCCAAGAAATCATAAGAGTTGTTTAAAGATAAATTAAAGGAAGCTCAAGTCTGAATAAGCCAATATGAGGTGAGAAGGAAGAGGCCGAAGCTTGAATTGTTATTTTATTTTATTCATAAGAAATACAAATTATTTTCTTCTACACCAAATGAAGTCTACATTTTCCTGCCACACTGTCATCTATTCACGTGAACTTTTTTTAGTGGTACTAGTTTACAAATAAAAGTGTTATCACCACTCGTGAATCAAATTAAAGATGGATAGGGACGTGTGTTGTGTTTGGATGTGTTGTATAATATTCATGTTTAGAACAACTAATTAATGAAGAATTACATACTAAGAAAGGTGAGGATGGAAAGAAGTGCACATGAGAAGAAATGAGAGCAATTGGAATGTGAAGTTAGGGAGCTTACACTTTGCCTTTACATAGAAGGTTAATCACGTTGTGCATAAATATGTATGTGTAGAATAAGTCTCATAACCGATTATGGTTCCTTGCATAATCAGTTATGGAAGTGAGACATTGTGTGACAAAAAATTCAAATATGCATTTTCTTTATTTAGACATGATAATTACATTTTTTTAATTGTAGTGAATATTTTTTACAAAAATACACACATTTATTTATCAAACAAAACTTAATAATATATTAATCTTAACAATTTCAAGATAAGAATATTTGTAAATAAATAAATTATACAATTAAATTTAATTTATTTTTCAGTCACATCAGTCAAATTTGTTGAATTAAGGGGAAGCTAAGTTCAAGAGGGAATGAATTGTACTCAGTAAGATTTTTGCAATAAATGGTTTATAATAATTATGACAGAATTATTTCAACAGATTGTTGACAACAGATTGATCTTATAGAGAAGTACACTAATTAAGAAAATTAATTTGTTTTATTAAAAAATGATTAAATTCTTTAACACACAAATGTTAAAACAAAATCTTGTAAATCATAAACACAGTTTGAAAAGATTTAAATTTGTTTTAAGAAATAAATTTCTGAATAGATTTGACTCCAAGAACACTAAAAGAATCTTTATCTTGGTCCCAAACAAATATAGAATTATAAAACAATAGGTAAGAGAACCAAAACACCTTGACTATGAACCAAGAAATACAACAGACCTCCCAAATCACAGCAGAAATCTTTGACCTCTATCTAGATGATGAGGATTTGACTCCAAGAACACTTAAAGATCTTTCAAAGACTAATTCTTCCAAAAACTTTCTCACTAAGGTTCTCACATATGTAAAAGTGTAAGTTGTATGAGTAACTTACTTTTTTTCTAAAGTAATGCAGTCCCTTTTATAGAGAAATAACATAAACGATTTTTAAACAAAATGGTGCAGTTAAGTAAAATCAACCTCTTAAAAAATCGAAACAATTTGTTGATTTCACTTAAAAACTATAATGCATAAAAACTATAATGCATGTAAAGTGATTTTTCTCAATGAGAATATACTCAAATTGAAAATTTTCTTATTTTACATATTAAAATGTGGTTTTCAGTATATAAAACATATTGCAGAAAACTCTAAAAACATTTTAGTATTTTCAATAAATTGATTTACAAGATAATAGATTAAAAAATTATAACTTTTCAATAAACAAAATTAATCAGTTGAAAAACAATCTAACAAGTTGAAAAACATTCTATTCTTGGATCAATCATCATTCATAAAGGTAGACACATAAGACAACAAGTCTTTAAACAAGATTTCATCAAACACTGAAGTTGAGATCCTTGAGATGTCTAACAAAATTAACTATAAATTTTTCATATATATATATATATATATATATATATATATATATATATATATATATATATATTTATATAATCTCTTTTTTTTTTTTTTTTTTATATATTTTTTTATATATATATATATATATTTTTTATATTTT
>Ga0123342_1004008_pt1 | contig 23018 bp, 10 predicted proteins | sample Turbeawhitnodule_FD_89960 | JGI IMG/M metagenome (GOLD analysis project Ga0123342, IMG submission 89960) | Root nodule microbial communities of legume samples collected from Mexico - Turtle bean Mexico white nodule | ecosystem: Host-associated > Plants > Roots > Nodule | place: Mexico: Nepantla... | reverse complement strand
TTTTCTAACATAACATCTGTAATTAAGACTAATTATAGACCCATTAATAGTGATTATATTCCTATAATTAAGTCTAATTATAGACTCATTAATAGTGATTATATTCCTGTAATTAAGTCTAATGATGATTTTGTCCGATAATACAATCCAATAAACAAAAGTTACAATATTGTTAAGTAGACAAGACAATATGATTTTAAATCATCTTTACAATTAGAATTTTTTTTTACAATTTTTTTCACACTATGTTTCTTCTTACAATATTATATTAGTTTCTAGACAATCTTTTGAATTTGGGCCAACTTCTCTTTTTGTTCAGAATTGGACAAAAATAAAACAAATAAATATTTCATACATATATATATATATATATATAATATTTTTATAAATAAATAAAAGTATAAGCTACTATAAATAATTTATTAATAATTATAATCTCTCTTTATGTCTTTTTTTTTTATCGCATACTACTTTCAGCTTACATTTATCTTTATCTCCGTGACACGTTTATCAGAAGATATGGAATTAAAGTGGTGTATTTGGTGAAGACGATCAACAGAGAAGAAAACATTTTAAAATTTTGCGAAATTAATTATATTATTTATAATGTACTTTTACTTATTTTTTATCTTTCACCCCATTTTATTTTTATTTTTTAACCAAACACCTTTAATCGGTTTTATTTTTATTTAATTTGTTTCTGTTTTCTTTTCCAAATAGATTACAAGTGTTAACAAATATAATAATTTTTTCGGGTACAAGTCAAGTACCATTGACCAAACTCAACTCACATTTTGTAGTTTGAGTTTGTTTATCCATTGAGTTTTTTAGTTTGATCTGATTAAAATATCTACTCAATTAAAATTTGATTTGAAAACAAGCTCACAATTTTTAAATTTTACATAATATAATTCCATAATAGATATATAACATAATACTTTTATTATAAAAAAAATATTTTTATAACCATCATATGAATAATGTTAAAAATTATTTTATATTGTAGATGTTATTACAAGTAGTTATGAAAGCTTTAACAAAACATCATGTTTAACTTTTTCTCTCAGGATCTCATTCACTAAGTTATAAATTATAATAATTATTTAAACTTAATTTGAACATCAATGATTGTGTGTATATGTAATGTCTTTATAGTATAAATCAGTTTATTTTCTAATATTAACACGGTTTATATTTAGCTATTTTATGTTATCATTTCCATAACACCTTATAAGGTTTATCTTTAGAGAATGGGTGGAAGAAACAATGGGTTACATGAATCAAATTCAAGCAGGTCCAATGCAAATCTGTGACACACAAACCAAACATACCATACTTGATTTCCTAGTTTCTGCTATTTCGTCTTCCTTCTTCTCTTGTATGATATCTCTCTCGTTCCTTAGGGCGTTGTTAAAAAATTTAAATATTAATTCCAGATTATATATTATACAACTTATTTCAAATTCTTCTTTTTAAATCAGTTTGTGTGAAATGCTTTTGAAAATTTTCATTTATAAACTTTTTACTATATTTCAGACAGTTTTCTGTGAAAAAATGTAAGAAATTTGAAAAATTATAGTGAAAGAAGGAATTTGTGAAAAAGCAATTGGTTAGTTTCAATGACCAACTAAAAAATGGCACCAAAGTAGAAGGCATAGTGTAAGCTTAATATTACAGATAAAGAGTAATTCAACTTTGAATCCGAATCTACCACTGTTAGAATGAGCTCGAGAATTTCTTTCAAGATAACGACTTCAGAGAAAAAAGCATGAATGAGAAACAACAAAAATTAAGATAGAACTATATTTTATCAGATAGAGTGATATATTTAAAACTCCTAACAGAAAAACTAGATATTTACTTAATAAAAGTATCTAGTGGATTAAGTTTTTCAAGAAGTATCAACGTATCATAAGTAGATTAACAATTTGTTTCTTTTAACTATCATTACGGTCCTATCCATTTTACCAGGCAAGTTGCATGAAGGAAAAGACAAATTCATTAAAATGCAAGCATAGCAACTTGAAGCCATGAACTCAGCAGTCATCATAAAATTCTGGAATGACAATACCTATGACTTACGACCAGCCAACGATGTGCCGCACGCGGCTAAATATTTAGCTTATTACAGATCTTTTATTTTTTTTCCTCCTTGATTTCTGTTAGCACAGGACACAAATTAAGCATCTGTGCCAGCACAAAGGAGAAAATCATAACATCGTCAAGTTGTTTAAAGGATAAATAACTAATATTCCCTCAAATTACAGACTCTTCTCCAAAATAAAGCAAATGACTGCAGATTAAATAAATAGTTTTGATAAAACAAGTCCTTTCCTGGGCTAGCACTGCAATTCCCTTTATGCAAAATGATAGCCATATCTCTCCAATTAGCAGCTTAACAAGAATCTGAAGATGTCACCTATAGAAATGATACCTTCCACACGCCTGGTACTCGCCTCCACAACCACGAGTCTTCTAACACCTGTAAAGAGAAGAAAATTGGTGAACGAATAATATACTATTGGTTTTTTCTTTTTCTGGCCCCTCATCATGAAGAAAGGGGGAGAGGATTGTTAGTGTAGAAGAAATACCAGGGTTTGCCAAGCGCTCCATCACTTTGTGTAATGAATCAGATCTCAAACAAATATTATAACTCGGCCCATTGCGAAGCGCGGAAGGAAAACCTGCATCTCGTGCCAAAAACAATGCCTGCAACAGAAAGTGCAATTTATAGGAGTTGATGATACGACTATTTAGTAAGCATTTGTTACGTGGACTCATTTGAAAAGGAAAATACTTATAGAAACTAAATTGAAAACGAGCGAAACGATAGGGAATAAAAAAAATTTAACCTAAACGAACATAACATGCTCCCCAGACCACTATGTGGTCAAATTTTTCATTAATAAAAGCCTGCATGAGTAACAAACAAAAAACACCGCATCTATGCTAGACAAGCACATCCTGCAGTGAAGGTATAATTACAGGCCTCAATCTATTAGCATGCAATACTTGCATACTATTCTCTCGTGCACTGTGGAATTACCAGAAAGAGGGGGTTGAAGTAATGAGCTATATATGGCTTTCATGTGTATAAACATATGGATGAGTGAGTTCAATGTTTATACTATGGGATGTATGCTTGGTAGAAGTGAAGATGGGAGGAAGGAAACAAGAGTGGAAATTTATGAAGGGCGTTTACAAAATATACGAAACCTTTTCTTTTGCGCATTTTCAAGCACACTCTAAAATACCAAAGCTAGAGTTCACTCTGTCCAAGATGAGCCTAAACCTCAAGTATATTTTCAATATAAAAATGCTCAACTAACCAATATTCATGCTGACTCAGACTCAGGCTCAACTATAAGTGGCATATTGCTATTATATGGTTCAGGTTCGAATACCACAAAACACGTGTGCAACTAGTGATTAGGAGGAAAGAAAAACAAAATAAGAGATACATTTCATTGATATATGATCATTGCTAGGGGTTAGGAATGATTGACTTTTAGTTGTAGAGGACTAAAGACTGCGGTGACATTTGTACGTAATAAGTTGAGTCATCAAAACAAAACAAATACTATTATTTTAATATTTTTTAATATCATTTAATTATAAATTTACTTTTTATTATATATATTTATTTTTAAACACATCATATAAACAATAGTATATAACTCCATGAATTGTCAAATTATCATTTTCCATTAATTAAGCTTTCATTACAAAATAAATACAATATTTCAAGATACAAAAATGTTTTTTTGACACCCATGTTCCACCCTACACCTCAATAAATATTAATATTTTAATTTTTTATAATTTTTTTAATTTTAAAAATTATTTTAACATTTTACATTTTACTTATATTTTCTTTAAAAAGTTTTTTTTTTAATTTTTTTATTAAAAATATTAATATTTTGTTGTGAAAGTAAGATGGAGCAAAATGTCAAAATATCATCAGCCTTCAGGAAAAGTTACCAATACAGTCACACGAACTCAAAGAGAGAGATTACCTGATGGACACTAAACACATCCAAATTTATCCTTGCATACATTTTATCTTTAACCAACGCAATAATATCTCTGAGAAGAAAATATCAATACACATCAGAGACACATATTCTTAAGGAACATCTCCTTTTAAGTATAAAAATGAGAATTACACATGTGGACAAAGGAGAAAATGAGAGTTTCTACCTTCTTGAATATATATCAAGTAATGAATAATTAACATCCACAATTGGTATTGAGCTAATTCCAGCTGCAAAGAACAGCAAACATAAGATACCACAAGATATAGAATAATTATTATAAATGTATTTTGCTATATAATAAATCAAGAATTATGAAGTTCTTAGCTTCCATTGCAAGGGGAAAATTATTCACGTACCAAAGAATGAAAAACTCCAAATTTGAAAATGCCAAGGTAGAAGTGGTATATCTTTTTCTTTGTAAGATGGATTAACAAAAACATACAATTGATATGATATTTTCGGATTTGAGTCCCATCATGCAGTTTTGACCCACTCAGATGTATCTATCCAAAAGATCTATCTTTTAATTTTCTGTTCCCTTCCTTTAGTGATATACACTTTTTAAATATAAGACTTTGAAAAATTCCTTTTGTTGAGGAGGAAAAACAACTGCAACTTACGGAAACAAAATTAATGACCATTCAACATCTAGCTAGAACAAAAGACTTGACCCGCTTTGAAAGAGAAGAATGGTCACCTTGAATCAACAGAGACAGAGCTTCGCCAAGAGAAGCATGTGGCCATAACATAGCAAGTGGCTGTTTATTGGATTCCTCCGATTTTGATACCCATGTACCTATAGGTATCGAACTAATTGGTAACTGAAGAATAGGCAAGGAATCCGAAGAGTGCTTAAAATGCCTGCATATACCTGAAAAGTAAGTCCATACATTAGTTCCAAACCGTTTATGCATAGCCAATAAATCTAGAAGCTTACATTTTAGTATTTCTGAGAGGGAAGCAAGGTGTAGCAGCTGAGGAAATGAATCATCCTCTGAAGGGGAATGGATAATAGGAACTGTTGCCACCTTGTTTTGCAAAATTTTTAAAGCAACATCTTTTAGACACTCAAGGGGCCCAGCCTACAGAATAAGTATAAACATAGCATGAAATACTATACAATCATAAAAGACAACAAGAATTTACAATTAGCAGGACGTACAGGGCTAACAGGCAACCTCTTCAAAGTTACAATGTTGAAATAAAATTTAACTATCTATGTATCCATCGATCAATAAATATAATTGTAACAATCATGTTGTAGAATCCCTGATTAATTCCCTATTCCCAGAGCATAGAACCTTTTGAACTTGCCTAATAAGTTAACAATATCACAAATATATGAAATGGGAAAATTAATTTGATATGTGGAATATTTGTCGCAACTGCTCAGGAGCATGTAGCAGTTGCACTTACATGAACTAAATGTTGAGGGTATGTTCTCCCATTACTATCAGTTACGCATTTTTGTTCCTTTGCCTCTCTCCATGCTGCTATAGTATGTGAATCAAGTTGTTCTTCAGTCATGTTTGATCCATGAATCCTCAACTGAAATTAAGCATGTTAGATGAGCCACAGAATTTACAGAAACGTGCTGTGTATTTCTCCATAAGAGTGCTCTATAAATCAAAGATATTGAATAAGAGCGTATTTTAGAGAAAATTTTATGTATGGGCTGCATATCTCTTATTAACTGCTTGATCACAATCAATCGATGGATTCACGTCTCCTAGGTTACGCATTGACTTAGAAAAATCTAATGTATGTACCAACTCAACAAGATAAAAAATTATTGCTTCAACAAGGATACAACAAGGAGAGGGGGAAAAAAATTGGAAGTTCCAGAGAACAAAGCATCAAGGGGATCCCTCCTTGAAAAAAATCAATAAAATTTTATGTGAAGCCAAAATGATAGGTAATTGGACCAAAATAATGTTTTACACCATTAATGTATGCCATGAATAAACCAAGAGAATAGATCAAGTATTATCATATTCCTTGTGATTTCTTTCAACTGCACAATAGTATAAGCATCGTTGAAGATATACATTTGGAAATTTCAATTTTTGTGGTTATTTACAATTTGGCAAGTCTTCATTTTTCATTACTTATACTGGAACCTGAGACGTGATATTTTTTATTAAGTATGTTATTCCTCACTAACCTCTTTTAGTACTAGAATGAAGTCCATAGCACTAAGCATTCCAACAAACTGGCTCTTGCTAGAATCCCACACAGCAGCTATAGATATTCCCTGTAAGCAGATAAACATACATAACGAGTCTGGGTGTATTCTCTAATGTGAAAAAAAAAAAAAGATAAACACTTGTTCATTATTAGTGTAATGAGGGGAAGAAAAAACATACTTCTTGATAAAGAGCATGGAATGCTTGCTTAACTGGTAAAGTTTCATCCAAGGCAACAACCTAAAATTGCAAATCAAATCTAAAGCAGATGAGTTTCACATAAGAACAAGTAAGCTATTATTGAACGGCCAGTTGGACACATTAAAAGATTAAGAGAGAAGAAGTATTATTACCTTGCCTGACTCGGGAAGCAACTCATAAGCAGTTTGTGAAGACAAGAAAGTAGATATACGATGTCGTGAGACCTGCAGATCGGACTCTGAGATCCTCTGTTTAGCTTCCTGAAAAAGTTTTAAAGTCAAGGTAGATTTTTTTTTTGTGTAACATAATTTTGAGACCAAAAAGAATTATGGAAACAAACTAATTATACCACCCTTTTAAGAAAAAGATATAGAATACGAAGATTTTCTTTCTTTCTTTTGAAGCAAACATAGCTTAAAGGATTCAAGAATTTCCGGCATCATTTTTGTATTTATGAGTAAAAGAAGAAATATTACTGGAGGAAAGAAAGAAAGTACATATACACACCAGAGAGAACAAGTTAACAACATCTTACATAAGAAAGAAACAAGCAAAAGAAACAAAGCTATCAATAGAATGAGGTTCTTCAACCCTTTTGTACATATGTTATAAAGACTCAGTTAAATAGATTATAGGTTATACCCAAAAGAGATGCTAGAAAAATGACAGTCCCATTGTTAGATCTAGAGGCTGAGAAGAGAGTTCTTTAGCATACAACATATCTCTCCTCCAGCCAAACATGCCATAAAACAGCATAGACAGTGCATCAATATAGAGACTTCTCATGTTTGGAAGAAGAATTTCTCTATTATTCAGTTTCATTACTTACATCTTATATATATACATACATTTTTTACTCTTCCAAGTTACACGGTTTCCACTAAGGAAGGTACAATGTCAAGTAGTTGACCTTCTATCCACAACTGAACCTACATAATTAGCATCAGTATATGCCTCTAAACTAGCACTCTTGTTTCTTTTGAATAAAATTCCTCTTCCCAGTATTCCTTTCAAATACTGAACAATTCTAAGAGAAACTTGTAAATGTGTTTCCTTTGGTTGATGCATAAATTGGCTAATTAGACTCATACAAAAGCAATATTTGGTCTAGTGAGATAGATAAATAAGTCTTCCTACAAGTCTCTGATACATTTCTATATCTACAACAACATCATCATCTGCACTTCCCAACTTTGAATTTGGATCAAAAGGTGTGCTTGTTGGTTTGCAGGCTGTTTTACCTGTTTCCAGTAACAGATCAGTAATGTATCTTTGTCGAGATATGAACATCGCTTTCTTGGAATGGGCTACTACTTCAATTCCCAGAAAATATTTCAACTTTCCTAAAGTCTTGATTTTAAATTCTTTGGCAAGACATTGGTTCAACCTTGGTTGCTCCTTTTCATCATTTGCAATAACAATGATATCATCCACATAAACCAATAGAACTGCTACTCCCCTGAATCAGAATGCTTGATAAACAGAGTGTGATCCCTTTGACTCTGTTTATATTTAAGGCTCATCATGATTTTGGTGAATTTCCCAAACCATGCTCTAGGTGACTCTTTGAACCCATATAGTGTTTTTCTCAACTTGTAAAATGTGTGGGCCTTGATTTGTCCTGTATACCCAGATGGTACTTCCATGTATATTTATTCTTCAAGATCCCCATGTAGAATTGCATTTTTCACATCAAATTGATGCAAGTTCCAATCATGGTTTGCTGCCAAAGACAAAGTTACTCTGACCATGTTCATTTTTGCAACTGGTGCAAAGGTCTCCACGTAATCCACTCCATAAGTTTGAGTGAAATCCTTTAGCCGCCAGTCGGACCTTATAGCTCTCAATAGCCCAATCAGCCTTGTATTTGACTGTGTAAACCCACTTGCATCCAACAGGTTTTTTCCAAGTGGTAGGATGACTAGTTTCTAAGTAATGTTATTTTCCAATGCCTCCATTGCCAAATCCATGGCTTGTTTCCATTTTTTGTCAATGCCTTACATGCAAAAAAATGTATGATTGTGGTATTTAGGTTTGTGAGAAAGGTTTTATGGGTAAGTGAGAACTTTTCAAAGGATAGATAATTTGCTAAAGAGTAAGGTGGCTTAGTAGAGCAATTGGGAGATCTAAATTATGGTCTACATGTGCAATAGGTTCTACAGAAAGGAGTTCATTACTAGTAAGATCATCACAATTAGTAGAATTAAGATTTATAATGTCAAACACGTTTATCTCATGTAAATGATATAGGGTTGAAATCTTGAACAGAAGTAGATCATGGATGGCCTCTCCTCTTCGGGTATACACCAAATTTTTTCCAAACTTTGTATCATCATATGGTTTGATAACTGGTTTTACAAATTCATAATTTTGACCTGCAGATCCAAGATTTTGTACCACCTCCACTCCCTCCCTCTCTACTTCAGTTTCAATGGGATTACTCTTTTGACCCTCATTTTCTATACAAAAAACAGATTTTAGAATATAAAAGGCTTATAATTTTCTTCTCTTAAACTTCCCCCCTGAAGATGAGGATGATTAAAACAGCTTACTTGCTCATTGAAGGTAACATCCCTTGACACAAATATTTGGAAGGAGGATGAAGGCATTTATACCTTTTTTTGTGTGACAAAATATCCTAAGAAAACACATTTAGTAGCACTTGGGTCAAGTTTTCCCCTTTGCTATTTGTGAACATGTAAAAATGACACACCCAAGTATTCTAGGTGAAAACTTAAGTGTATGTGTTATGTGTGGATAGAATGGGTGTAGAACTTCCATTGAAGTTTTTAAAGACAAAATGGTAGAAGGCAATTTGTTAATTAAATAAGTGGCAGTAAGTATGATGTAGAAATCACATTACTTGAGAGATCTTTGGTAAGTTTTTGTACAAATATCAGGTTTGTGGACAATGTAGAAACATGTAGCACATTTTCAGAATTATGGTTGGGTTTATTTGGACATCTCCTTGGCCAGCTGCCATTATCATGTTTCCATCAGCCGTGGAAATTTTTTGTTACTAGGGGAATATGTGGAAAAGAATTTAGGAAGAGGTGTCATACGTCAGTGGCTCCAGAGTCTAAAATCTAGTAGTGGGTGAAGGTGTATTTGAGACATTAAATCCAACAGAAAATGGTAACTTGCTAGAATATGTTAATGAACACATACATGTGGGTTTTTCTAGTTTACTAAGGAAGGACCTTACTCTCTTTAACTCCTCATAATTGAGGTGAATAAAGATCCTCCTTGATTTTTCAGGAACAGCAGCAACATGAACTGCTTGAATTCCTCTCTTTGGAGGACCCCATTTGTATCCCCAATCTTTGTTCTACGGTTTAGCATGCAACTTCCAACATTTGTCCCTAGTGTGGCGTGGCTTGTTGCAATAAGTACGCCATACTCCTTCATTTTTCTTTTCCATCTTTGTAAGTTAGCCTCCTTTACTTTCGTCTGTAACCATGGTTGTTATTCCTTCAGCAACCATTGCTGAACTTTCTGAAATAGGAGTCTCTAGCATTAGACTCCTCCTATTTTCTTCACTCCAAATAATTTCCATGACTTCATTGAGTCGTGGAACTTTCTCCCTTCCCAATATTTGAATTCTGACTTGATCATATTCTTGGTTTAGATCTACCAAGAAATCATACACCCGATCCTGTTTAATATACTCTCCTAGAATTGTTGAATCCTCGGAACACTTGGCCTTAATGACGCTGTAGTGATCCATCCAATTACATCCACAAAGCTTTAAGTTGATTAGCATACTTAGTAACAATCTTACATCTTATATATATGCATACATACATTAGTTGTTGGATAAATTTGGAAACAAGCATTGTCTAGAAACAAATCCTTCAGATTGTGAGATTGATATGTTAGTAATATAAACATGATACAACCGATATACAGAATTAAAAAACAATAGCAATAAAATCTGAAACTTCCTAAAATATCTCGAAGAGACTTTCCCTCCTTAGTTCTACCAAAGCCTTTGAAGCTAAACGGAAGAAATTGTTCCACAAAATGGGCAAGGGAATGTCCACAAAAAAATATCTCTCACCGAGAAAAGGAAAATCCTTAAAGGAATCAGGTAAACACATTTGACCTTGAAAATTAGTAAAATAATCCTTTAAGAATAATTTTCTTCTAGTGATTTCCTTTTGCTATGTCACTGTGGTAAGAGGAACAAGGCTGTTTAAATATTAATTGTTCCAATAAACTTAAGCTATTAAGTGAATGCTTAAGATTGGGTGCAGAACAAGACTCATTACCTAGATTTCATTATTCTTAATTTGTTTTATAGTTTTTTACTGCTGCACACTCCCTTTCACAAGTGCCCTTTGAGCTTGACATGCATTAGTCTACTATACTCTTTGCTGACATTGAACTTTTTATTTTGAAAAGTGAGGGTGTGATGGATTGAAATCCCAACCACTTGGCCATAACTCATAAGAGGCTTTGATACCATGTCAAATACCAATTATCCCAAAAGCTTGTGAAAGATGAAGGCTAAAGATTGGTTTTACATCATCATAAAAGGAAAATAAGTCACCTTAAAAGTAAATAAATCTTCATTATTTCTTCTAACCAATAGATAATTGTCATCTTAAATTCTAACTACGGTAATTTAATGAGATGGGATTTACTATTGCCATGACCCTGTTAGCAACAAATTTACTATCACATATATGGTTGTTACAAGTAAGCTCAAAATTCCTATCCTCTTGCAAGCAAAGAAGGATCTTGCACTTTTTTTGGATGGATTCAGGAAAGGTGAGGAATAGTCATGAATTGATAATTTAAAATCTCAAGTTACATCACATCAGCATCTTCTTGCCTTTCATCAAAGTCAGAAACGTCTCCTACATAGGCATTTTCAGACATGATAAAAATGTCCAAGTAGGACTAAAATGCATGCATGCTGCATTATGCTAACAGAAGAAAATATACTTTAAGCATGAAGATAATTATAACTGTCATCCACGAGTAATAGTCTATATTCTTTATAATACTATCCAAGCATAATCATATATGAAACAGTACAAGGCGATAAAGATCGTAAGGGAGAAAAAACTCACCACATGCTCAACGACATCAGTGTCAACCTCCATGTGGGATCGACCAGTTGTTTCAGCACTTAAGATAGGAGGTAAAATAACTGGTTGTCTCACTAAATAAAAATTCACTATCCCAAAGTTCCCATATACAAATGGCTGATGCTCATCATGCCGCCACTCACCATCTACATTGAATTTGTACTGCACAGAAGAGGAAACAATGTCATAACCGTAATAATAAAAGAAATATGCTTCCATATTATAGTCTTTCCTTAAATATCAGATACTTTGCAAGACACCTGTATTATATTAAACAAAAATAGCAACAAATTAGGGATTATTACAAGCCAGAATGTAAAAAGCGTCAAAGAAAAAGCAAAAACAAAGCTACAAGTTATGTCATCATATAGAACAAACATCAAAATTTAACATAACGGTTGATCGAAAAAATTTAACATAACGAAATGTATTCATGCCAAATATGCAATGAGTTAAATTTTTAATCCTGTTCAAATTATAAGAACCAAATCTACTAAATGTCCTTGTTGAAAATATAGGGCTTAAGGTATTGAGGGAGGGAAGTAAGAGAATGGTGATCTTGAATCAAATTCTCAATTTTTTTGTGTTCAATATTTTTACAGAGCACAAAGCGCTGACCCTTCTTTATACGAATACTATATCATAGCTAAAACTAAATAAAGAAAATGGAAACTAATCCAAACACATGATTTAAGATACTCTTATTCTTCCAAGATAAATTAAGATACTGTTGATATTCTTCACATGTTCTATTACTCACTCTCCAGTTAAAGCTTATTAAGGTTAATAATCTAAAGCTTATTGGATATGTTCATATATTCTTACACTCTTACTCAAGTTTAAGCTTATGGTTGTTTCAAATAAACCCTTTCAATATAATATGGACTCTACCGAACATAGCTGGAATGATTGCCGTCCTAGAGAGTTAGCTGGAATGTTGCATGACCAGGTGCATGACTTATCGGTCAGATTGGAGAAATCACCATTAGAATGATTCAGTAGGAGGCTGGTAGAATCAGCCCGTTTGTCAATAATCCGTTGGTACATGACTCACTGGTAAAACTAAGTTACCCAAATAATCAGCTGTGAAAATAAAACATTATGACGAACATCAGATGGTTTTGGATAGAGACAAAGTGAGATTACTTGGGACTGAAGAGCAAGAGCTTCAGGGACGGAGACTAGCAAGGCCAGACCATGTCCAAGACAAAAACGGGGGTGAGAGATCACATCTGGTACAAAAACTGACCATGGCCAAACCATGACAAGGACTAAGAATGAGGCTATAGTGCATCTATGACAAAAAATTGGGGGCCACAGGAAAATTTGCCAGCAGTGGCAAAAGGGAGTAATCAGATTTTAAGGAAACTACACAGCAGAATAATGACATGACCAGTCAAGGAGCATGTTGCCACTCTAATATCATATTGAAATTATGTTTTTAATTATTGAAGGAGGAAGTTGACAGAATACAAAGTTTGAATAAATTCTGGTGTATTTTAACGTGTTACAAGATGATATAAAATACAAGGCACACTTATACTAATACAGTAATACTATATCATAATGTTAATTATATCAGGAAACAAATCATGATGTAACAGGGAAATATGAAACTAATCTTGAAAGGTAATCAAAGATGCTCTAAATTATGCTAAGATACAATCAATACACTATTACATATTCTTTTTAAATTCTAACAGTCCATAAATGTAACTATAAAAATGTTTTCACCTACAATAAAGAAATTGATTCCCAAGGAAAGAACGAATACAAATAGAAAGATCATAATAAAGTTATATATTACTGAAAAAATTCATAACTGATCAAGAGTGTATTACCCGTGTCAATTCATAGAATAGCTCATAAAGCTGAACCCCTACACTCTTTTTTTTTTTTGCTTTTCAAGGGATTGAATAAAAGTTCTACCCAAATCACTGTTTGTCCTTGGCATTTGAGCTAGGCCAAAGCATCAGCCAAACAAAATTTTAGAAAAATCAATAACGTCAGAAATTGCTCCTTCAAATGAATCAAATTTAATAAAAAAAAAAAGGGTTTAGTTCTCGGTGAAGTTATATCTCATCTGCTCCAATCTATTGATTGGAGGAGGATGTAATGAAGCAGCAAGAGGTTCAATCCTCCAATAGGCCACGTAAGCACTTGCACCTTCAATGTATCTTTGAAAAGGGCATGATTATATATGTCAGTTCTTCTTTTTATGGGATGACAAACAGTAAGAATAAAAGTTAATACAGGCTTTCAATTTTTAGATTTGGAAAATTGATGTGAATCAACATGACATAATAAAATATTTTGTAAATGGGTAGCTTGAGCAGCAATGCGTCATTCTCAAGAGTCATATTATCAAAGTTGTAGATAGAAGGTAGTCTAATCTTCCATATGGAAGACACAGAACTTAAAGCATTAGATTAGATGGTAACATCAACAACACCTTTTAATCTAACCTACAATCTAGACGCCCATGTTGTCTGTGAAAAAAGGAAAATGATACAATGACAATCTTGCTCCAGTATACAACTCTCTTTCTTTACCTAAAATTTCAACTTTTGTATGAAATAACAAAAATACCCTTTTTTTTATATCATAAATGAAGAGTTGTATAGTGGAGCAAGTTGTTCATATATATTGCTTGTGAAAAAATTGCTTATATGACTTTCTTGAATGATGCAAATTACCAAAAAGTTCTCGATTTTAAAATTCATGCATTGACATTTAATTTTAAAATCGTATTTACTGCATAAAAAGAAGACAAGACAACTATTATAACTCATACGAGGGCCATGCCACTTTTTAACCCATAAATATGGTTATAAGTTATAAAAACTCCTTAAGAAAGATAAATATCATCATGAAGTTATTTACTTGTTTCTTTGACTATTCTACCGCATTAAAATCTAATTATTTAAAGGAATTAATTCACATGCAAGCTCCTTCTTTATCCTTTCTTTGTCAGTGACAGTGATCTCATTATCCCCTACTCTGATCAACGGAAAGAGGTGCATTCTGACCTACATGCCGTTGACCATATAAGGGAACAAGACGTAATTTTTTTTATTATAAGTTAATTCCTGAGGTTTGCAAAATTCAAAGAGGCCACGCCAAACAACCTGATGATATCCAGGCATTAAGCCGCAAATAACTTCAAATACACTCGGACATCCTTGCATGGGTGACATGGGTACTGTTGTCCATCTGTGTACAAAAAAGTGAACATATTTAAATTAATTATATTGTGCAATTAAAAAAAACAAACACCAAAAAGTTAGAAAACAGCCAAAAAAAGCAATCAAAGTGGCAGTGAGTGACACACTTACACCGTCACACGGTCACACTTCCCATGTTCATTAATGCACACACGCGTATCTAAGAACGAAACGGCCACAACAGAACCACCGTGGCAATAAACAATTCAAGAATACAAGTTGTTACCTCGTGAAAGACCCCGTTAGAAACACCATTCTTCCTCCGTGAGGCCAGACAAAACGCTTCGGGATCAAAACGGGCCCCACAGGCCCACCGCTCATGTGCCTTCTACTCGACCCGAACATTTCCACGCCTAAACTCATAGCTCTCTCCAGCACCAAAACCTGCAAACTCAACCAACACTAACAATCGGAACAATCTATCATAGCAGAGCAGAGGTGACCTCAATACTAACGCCAGCAGTGCTGCATGCATACCTTCTCCGCGACGAAAAGTCACAAAACTCGAAACTCGAAAACTCCGAACTGTGAACCGAGCTTCTGGATCGAGAATTCAGTACCTGGAATGAACAAAACTCAGTAGCTCCATCAAAGAAGCAATAGAAAGACGAAAGTAGAAACAGAGAGTTCAGTTTGACACAAAAAAAAAAAAGAAACGAAGAGAAATTGGATTACGAGTAAAAAAGAGTGGAAGGAATTGTTCAAAGAATAATGCAGCAATGAAGCAAGTAAAGCATGTTGAATTTAGTTTAGGTTATGAGGTGTTGGTATATATAGGATGGTGGTGCATTGTGGAGTGTGTTGGTTGAAGAGTGAAATGGAGGAAGAAAGAGAGAGATGAAATGAAATTGAAGAAGAAAAGAATAGAAATAGGGAGAGAATAAAGGAAGAGAGAGAGGGAAACAAAGAGAAAAAAAAAAAACAGAGTCCGCAGTAAAATTGCGTGCCCCTGCCAGCCCACCGTTCTAAAACGGGAAAACAACAACACAAACGTCAAAACAAAAACGCCTAACCGTCATTGGATTCATGCTATTCCTGTTGCTATTACCATCTAGAGAGAGAGAGAGAAGAGAGAGAGACTAATCTAATGCTATTCATGCTAATAACTTTCTAATCATTGTTGTTTTTCTTCAACCAGTTTTCTTAATGAACTTTTGCGACTCATCAAGCTATTTACTAACTTAATGATCTCTAACACATACATTGTGGAAGATGAGACCTCCCAATAAATGGTCTTAAATAACTCTAATAGTATCTAAAAAGGGAATATTTTAAGTTTAACTCATTTTGTAAAATCTGCTTTATAAGTGAGGTTTATAAGTGAAGTTTGTAATAACATATAATATTATGAAATGTTTTAATTTTTAATGATATTAAAAAAAATTGTATTTAACCTTGTGACTTTAATTTTTTTATAAAAAAATCTCAAAAAGAATTTAAACTTAAAGCCATGATCCAAATTATGACTTTAAATAAAATAAAACCTAAAGTTATCTTTAGTCTCACAATTTTAATAAATTTGATATTATTTTTATATAAATCATATATTTTAACACGACTTTAATTAAATATATATATATATATATAATTTCTACATTTTAAAGTCATATTTCTAAATATGACTTACCAATTTTCATATGAAAAAATAAAAAATTATCCATTTCAATAAATATCATAAAAAAAATACATTATTTTGATAAAAAAAAAAAAAACTTTGTTCAACACTGTTAATTTGAATTTAATTATGTGTTGATTTTCATTTCTTCATATTATTTTTTAATTCATATATACGAGTTTTGTTTCTTCAAACTATGAAAATGTTTTCCATTTTGTAATCTGACCAACATTACAGCTTGGAGTCCCTCCCCCCACAGGCTCTGCTCCTGCTTTTTTTTTTCTCGTGACCCCTTGTGACCACAATGGGGTTTCCTTCAATGGCACAATTTTTAGTTTCGTTTTTTATTTGACTCAATTAGGAGAATTTTAGTTTTGTAGCTTGGTTTTTGTCTTTGTCAACAAAACATAACAATACTATATCTTCTCACCTCAATTCAATTCCGTTGAGAAGACTCTCTATACTATAATGTTTAATGTCACAGAAGTTCAAAAAAATGAAAGGTTTTATAATTTAAAAGTTATATAAGTTTATGTAAATCTTAACTCCTAGTTTTATAGAATTGAGTTAAGTTTAAAGTTCATTTTAGTTATCAAACTATCCATAATATATAATTTTACGTACGAGTTGGTAGTTTAGTAGAAAATTTATTAGAGATCTCAAATCAATTAGAGACTTAAGTTCATTTCTTAATATATACTAATATACTCTTTACGTCATGAAAAAAAATCATAAGTTATCATATACAATATCATTAATTACAATATCATTAATAAGGATCTAAATCCAAATCTTAATGGTCCAATGGTCATAATTACAAATAACTTGCTTCTCATCATCAGTGACCAGACTTATTTCTCTTTGAACCTTTTGTAAATCCAATGGACCCTAGGTTAAAAATCCTAATTATAATCTTAGTCTACATTAGGTTAACTCATAAAGTTATTAAAATGATATGATAGGTAATGTAGATAAAAACCAAAGAGCCCATATTCTAATATCGTCACTTGCCGGCAGCAAAAGATGACACACCTTAATATATATAAAAAAAAAAAGAGAAGAAAGGACTGTAAAAAAGAATAGGGCTAAAGAAACAACAAAATTAGGATTTCCGATTTACCAAAAATCACAAGTTTTTTCTAATCTGTAAAGATATATAAAAACAGAAACACATAGTTCAAAATTTATCATTGAAAAAAGCACTAAATGATCAGAATTGCATCAGAATTGGCACGCAAAACACAATAAAATTGGCCAATAATACAAATAAAAGCATTAAAAATATGGCCCCGCATGCATAACTAAAACCAAAAAAGTACAGGAAATATTACTTTCACAACGAATATTTAATATGAGCTACTTGATAATTGTAAACTCAGTTTGTAAAATTTGAAAGTCTTGAAATCTGAAATGTTCAGCTCCTTTATTAGTTTTGTTTAGAGAGAAAGAGGTAAAAAATGTACACAACATGCAACAAGGAAGAAATAGTGAAACATTGAAGATGAAAAGGATCATGACCATACTCCAATGATAAAGTGTTTGGAAACCTTTTCAAGGAAAGAACACACCACAAACTGAGACACCTACATATAATAAACTGGAAAAAAGCTGCTGGAATCAAATTTCCAAATGTAAAAACTATTTTAACACTCATCTGTTTAAGAACTAAGTATGATAATAAAATATGAAATTAATTTATTTAATTAAGATATAAAGTATAAAGAATTAATAAAAGTAGTTAATTAAGAATGTAAAATTTGAAAAGTGTAAAACTATATTCTCTATACATTTACTTACGTACAAAAACACATGCAGTAAAATACAATTTTACCCATTATTTGAGATACCGTAGCAGAAGTGAAGTCCTTATATAAAACAAGTTTGATGAATGTGATTGGTTCATGAATAACCACCCGACAAATGCAAATAGCTAACCCTACATGCGTGTGAAACGGTTAAGGGAGCAACACGAATAACTAGAATATGCAGGTGTCACAGGTGAAAAAAAAGAACCACAAAACGATAATATAAGCAAAAGAACCGAAGTGCATCGTTCCCGAAACAAACTCAGATGAAACATAACGACAAAGTAAAACTGCAACCCTGCCACATTCCAAAACCGAGAATAATTGCAGTGACTTGAGACAGCATCACACACGAATATAATAGGGAAATTTACAAGATTGGGTAACTTTCTCTCCGGCTAAATTTTAAAAAATTATAAAATTGTGTTGTGCATTCAAAAAGTACTTCTAATATTTTTTTTTATTTTTTTTAACTGAAGTCTGAGTTTGAAATCATAATTTTTAGTTTTTTTTAATCAAAATAATGTTTTGAAGCATTTTCTATATATACTTTTTATTTTTCAATATTTTTAAGTTTTCTAATCTTTTTGGCTTTTCAATTTTATTAATTTATTATTAAATATTTGTTTAATTACAATGATAAATTAATTAATAACATAAACTAATCAAATATTTATTTAAATTATATAAATTGTATTCAATTAAAAATAAAATTTAATTAATTATTTAAACTTACTAAATATTTATTTAAATTATAATAATTCAATTTCGTTAAGAACACTGTCTCTACTACAGTAATTTCACAGAAGTTCGAAAAAAATGAAAGGTTATGTAATTTAATGTCAAACAAACTATACTCTTAAGTCATGAAAAAATAAATCATAAGTTATCATATAGAAGATCATTAATCATTAATGAGAATCTAACTCCAAATCCTAATGGTTCAATAGTTATAATTACTAAATAACTTGAGAATACATTTTTTCCACTTCTTAATAGTATATATATGTAATAGTGTTAAATGACTACTCACACATTTCAAGTAAAAGACAAGTTTTCAAATCCTTATGCACGCTTTTCACATAATCAATGACCAGAGTAGGATTTCTCTTTTATCCTTTGTAATCTTGATGGAACTCTAATTAGGTTAAAAATCCTAATTATAATCCTAGTCTACATTATTTCAAATACAAGCTCAAAAATCTAGTATACCTTATTTAAATACATTGCACAATTTTTATGTTACTTAATCCAATACATGATATTCTATACAATTATTCAAACTAAAGTCTGATTCAAAAAAATGATGACTTGTCCTTGTAGAAGTCTGCTAGAATTCAGTATTTTTATATTCTTCTAACCCAAAACTCTGGTTGTTGTTCCGTAGTGTGGATGTCTTATATGAGATATTATGTATATTTTTTTCATCCTAGAGTTGTCTTCTTTACTAGACCCACGAAAGATAGACAAAATTTCAAATAGGCTCATTTGTGCTATTAAGTTCTCAAATCAAAATTATAGGTCTTCAACCTCCTTATTATGTGAATGTTGTGGTTGAATGATTTTTCATCAACCCCTCCATTTTGGGAAGAATCTGCCATCAGATCTATAATTCTTCATGACAACAACCTTGTTAAATAATCTTATTTTAAAGATATATTTATCCTAACTTATAAATAAGATAAAAATATAAAGATTTGTTTATAAAATAAAGGAAATGAAGGTAGAAAAAAAGGATAAATAATTGTTTCACAATCTCATAATTTCCTTATACAACTTTTTTACTTTCTTTTTCTAATCTGGACTCAGTATCACCTTCTTGTGAAATAACAAATTGAATTTCATTGTAATTCTCCTATTGAATTTCAGACTCAGAAAAAGTATATCATGCCTCACAAAAAACTACATCTATAGTAGTAAACATTTGTTTGGTTTGTGGATTGTAGCATTGATATCTTTTTTGTTGAGGAGCATAGCCAAGGAACACACACCTTTTAGCTAGGAGACAATTTACTTCTCTGATGTTTGTGTAAGTGAGCATAAGCCACACAACCAAAAACTTTGTGTTAATTCAACAATTCTAAGACTTAGTATTGCATATATAAGGAACTGAAGGTGCATTTCATACTTAATAAACCTAGAAAGTGTTTGTTGACAATGTATATTGAATATATGAGAGTCTCTATTCTCACTATATTGTTGTCATGTGAGCTCTAATATGTGCACCTCATACCACCTTCAATGGATGACAATTCTTTCATTCTTCCACCTCATTTTGTTATTGAGTGTTTGGACAAGATCTTTGTAAACAAATCCTTTGGCTACTAAAAATCGTCGAAGTTACATAATTGCATGTATTCTTTTCTATGATCACCACACAATACCTAAACTTTTGTTTGCACTGAGTGTCAATCATTTTTTTTAAATAGTCCTCCAACTTCACTTTTAGACTTCATCAAAACGTTACAAATCACATTGATTCACTCAATGTTGTAACCTCATATGAATACTATACATCTGATAAATGATCATAAAAGAAAAAGAATGTTTATTTGAAATGAAAGGAAAATGAGTTGTGACTCTTTGCAAGCTCACAAACACCAATACAAAGTTCAAGTGTCTATTTGATACATTTGGAAATAATTTCTTTATGTAACCAAAACACATGTCCTAGACGCTTTTGCCATATTTTTTTTTTTATCAGCAATAAGACGCTTTTGCCATAATCAAATATCCTCGCATTTTTCACGTCGTTTAGAGTTTAAAATAGTGTAAATAACTATACTTAATATCCCTACAAATCATACAATAAGCGAAGATAATATAAACTATACATCGATATTATAGACAATTGTGTTATATGAAAATATATTTTTAATTTTCACTAGAACAAGATACTAAATATAAAATTATATATATAACCACATAAATACTCAAATAATTACTTTTTTTATATTTATAAGATGGTAATACGGTTATAAAAATATTTATTAGTGTCAAAGATTGGAATTAGTGTCAAAGATTTTATTTAAAAAAATATATAGTACATGTAACGGTATAGTTAAGTTTTATTTATATAAATAGAATTACATTAGCATATAACTCATAAAGTTATTAAAATGATATAATAGGTAATGAAAATAAAAATCAAAGATATAATTTATACCTATATATAAAAATGTTTTCCTTTTTAAGTGCTCTCAATTTTTTTTTATATTTTGTCTTTATATTAATATTCAATTTATTATTGTATTATGGGCATTGAGTCAATTACTATTGGAAGCAATTTTTTTAATTTAATTTTCTAAAATATATCTTCATTCCTTCAATTTTCATGAACTTTTGTTGCTTTCAAATTTGAATTTTTGGATTTTATCACCCTTTTTCTCTCTCTTTGCTCTTCACTTTATCTCTCTTCTTTCTCAAATTTTTTGAAATTAAATAACATGACTATCATGCTCTCTATAGTGTGTCTCTAGTACATAATACACATAAATCTATATTTCATTTAAATAAATATAAATATACATATAATAATGATAATAAATAAATAAATAAAAAATGCAAAAAAAAAACAAAACTACCAATGATTTAAATTCTATTATCTTCACTTTTCTAACTAAAGATAACACGGGACAGTAAAAAAAATGGAACTAATGAAACAACAACAAAAATTCAAATTTATCCAAAATCACAATTGCCTGTTGAATAAATATATTATACAAATAGAAACACAAAATTCAAAATTTATCATTGAAAATAGCACTAAAGGATCAGAATTGCATCAGAATTGGCACGCAAAACACAATAAAATTGACCAATAATACAATTAAATTAAAAGCATTAAAACATGACCAGCATGTATAACTAAAACCAAAAAAGTACAGGAAATATTACTTTCACAATGCATAATAATAATATGAGCTACTTGATCATTGTAAAATTTGAAATCTGAAATGTTCAGCTCCTTTATTAGCTTTTTTTTTTAGAGAGGAAGAGGTAAAAATGGGATACACAACATGCAGTATGAAAGAAATCGTGAATCATTAAAGATGAAAAGGATCATGAGCATCGTCCAATGATAACAATGTACAAAATATGAAGAGATATATTCTCTATACATCCACTTACGTCCAAAAAGACATGCACCAAAATACAATTTCACCCATTGTTTGAGACACTAGCAGAACTGAAGTCCTCAACCTAGACAAAAGACAATCTTATATATAAAACAAGTTTCATAAATGTGATTGGAGCAAGAATAACCACCCGACAAATGCAAATAGCTAACCCTACATGCGTGTGAATGGTTAAGGGAGCAACACGAATAACCAGAATATGCAGCTGTCACAAGTCCCACAGGTAAAAAAAAATGCAAAAAACTAATATAAGCAAAAGAACCGAAGTGCATCATCCCATGAAAGATGAAGCATAACGACAAAGGAAAACTGCAACCTTGTCACATTCCAAAACGGAGAATAATTACAATGACTTGAGACAGCATCACACACGAATATATCAGGGAAATTTACAACAAGTTTGAGTAACTTTTTTTTGGCTAAATTTTAAAAAAATTATAAACATAATTAATTCTTACATAAACAACTTTCAAATTTTATTTCTAAGTGCATAATTTTTTTTATTTTTTTAACTGTTTGGAAGCATTTTTTACATATTTTTTATTTTTCAATGTGTCATTGTTTTTCAATGTATTTTGGTTTTTTATTTTTATTGTTTTTTAATTTTATTATTAATATTTGTTTATATTTTTAATTAATAACTTAAACTAATTAAATATTTACATTATCTGAATTATAATCAATTAAAAATAATTAAATACACAATTTTAAAAAT
>Ga0123342_1004007_pt1 | contig 23020 bp, 13 predicted proteins | sample Turbeawhitnodule_FD_89960 | JGI IMG/M metagenome (GOLD analysis project Ga0123342, IMG submission 89960) | Root nodule microbial communities of legume samples collected from Mexico - Turtle bean Mexico white nodule | ecosystem: Host-associated > Plants > Roots > Nodule | place: Mexico: Nepantla... | reverse complement strand
TCCAAGACCTCTCCTTGCCACATGCCAAAATGTCCAGTGCCATCAAATATTTCCACCGCCAATTTCAAAGTGGACACCGGGAACCTCGACCATGATGACGAGGAGCCCGACACTCTGGATACAGAGCTACCCGACAAATAATATTGAATAAATAAAGCGAAATAATAAAAGAGATAAAAAGAAAAAACACACCTGAAAAATTGTTAACAGAGTTCGGCCTATTTAGCCTAATCTCCGAGCACAGCTGAAATAACCCGCTTTTATTATTATGGGAGAAGATATTACAAATTGGGATATTTAACAGTGATGGATGAGACTTTAATAACCCTCAAACCTTCTCAAACAATGAATCCACGGACTTGGGATTAAGCCAAAATCAACAATCTTTGTATTAAAATAAAATTAAAAAATAATGTGACACCGTGGAATTTAAAATATTAAATTAAGATATTATAAAATAGCTTTCTATTCAATCGAATGGGAACCGCTCGAAGGGAAGGAGAATCTTTTGCGACGTGTTAACTCGTGATTAGTTGCCACTTCGAGAAAGTTGGCACTAGACCTTCAGAGGAATTTTTCCTTTACTGTTTCTCCAATCAATTTACGAATTTCAAAGCTCAAATTCGAGAGAACGTGCAGACCAAATTAATTGTCCTGGAATGGCATAAATTTTGGTTTTGATTTCAAGAGGCCGTGTTTGGTTTTAATCCAAAAAAGAATATTCACATGTTGAAATTATAACCATGCTTCATTTTCAAAGGGTTTCTTGTTGAAACATCCTTCTAAGAAGTAGCGTCGCGAATCCTGCAATTGAAATTCAGATCCAAAGTAAAAAAATGGAACAATGACGTTGACATAAACGAGGCCGTTTACAGAACGGAGAAACCAATTCACGCTAACACCAATCAAACTATTCTCGATCATCCACAAAAATTTTACAACAGACACGATCCACGCCGATATGGATCTTCGTCGTCGTCGTCATCATCATATCATATACATCTAATAGCCACAATGACTCTGATATGCAAACGCCAAAACCTATCATTAACTACATTTTTATTTATGATTACGAGGAGGAAGGAAGCGGAATGGAGGAGGCGCCGGTCTTGAGAAGGAGGCTCTGCGCGCGTGAGAGCTGTTCCATGAGGGAGACGATTTGCGCGTGGTAGTCACGTGCATGGTAAACTGCCTCCGCTTCGAGCTCCCCGAGCTGCGAGCAGAGCCTCTCCTCGGCCTCTTCGGCCACGCGCAGCCTCTCCCACGCGCTGTGAAGCTCGCGCTTCATCTGCTCCTCTCGATCCTTGCTTTCTCTGAGCTCCTTCTCGAGCTCCTCGTTCCGCTTCTTCAGCTCGTTCTCTGCCGGCGCTGGAAGCATCTTCCTCTCTTGCTTCCCGGCGCCGATGCCGATCGCCGCCATCATAGTTAGCACCATTTGATAATGCTTCGTAAATTAACTTAAAAGGTTCGTGAGAATAAAGAAAAAAAATGTGATGATGGTAGTAACGTATTGGAAGTTATCTAGAATGGGTTGTGTTGTGGTGTTGTGAGGCGAGGTTGGAGTATAAATAGAATGGAATCAGGTGTGTCCAGGTTCAATGAACCTGTTTTTTCACCCCAATGATTTTTCACCCCTGATCCCGTTCAACTTTGCTTACGTAATTGCTTGCATTTCCATTTTCTTGTTCACACACATTGATATATTTTAATCTCCAAGACTTTCAATTCCATATTTCGTTTTTTGTTATGAGTAAAAATAAAATTATTTGGATGGAGAGCACCAAATGAAAAGTGAAAAATAAATATTTTTTAATTGATTTGATTCATGTAATACAAAATTTATAAATATTTAAAAAATAATTTGATGTAAAATTTATCTTAAAGTATAAATTAAAGTTAGAATAGATTTTAAATAAAAATTAAAAAATATTATAAGTTTTAATAAATAAATAAATAAAAATAAAAAAATGATTAATTCAAAAATATCAAAATATAAATTAATTATTTTATTTTGTTTATTATTTTAATATTACTGTTTTAATTATTTATTATATTTTAACAAAATTTTAATTATAATTAAATTAAGTAAATAATCGATTATTTGTAAAATAATACAAATAATCACTGAAACTTGAGTGAAGTTTATCATATACAGTGGTTTTCGTTTTTACTGTTTTTAATATTTTATATCTTTATTTTTTAGCTTTGGTCGATGAAAATGTTTAGAAAAGAAAGCAAAATCAAATTAATACTGTTTGAATGATGGAAGTGGAAAAAGATGAATAAATGAATATAAAGTTTCATTGATTAAAAAAAGGCAGTTGTTTTTAATGTAATTATAATGTTGCCCTTACATCTAAATTAAATATCAAATACTTGTTTCATCTCTTACAAAATTTTTGTTATATTTGCATGGTTATGATATGCATAATCAATTATGTAACAACGTGAAATGTTTTAAAAGTCACATATCTCGCCGTAGTTACTTTTTTATTTTTTTCTTTTCTTTTTCTCTTTCTATCTCTTTATCTCTTTCTTCTCTCTTAATTTCTCATTTCATATCTCATCTATTTTAGAATCTGATCGAACCACACTATAACTGAGGAGTTAAGAAACAATTCTATCCGATCAGATTTTTTCAAACAGAGTAAGTTTATTTTTTCTCTAAAGATCCTTTGTTCTCTGTTTTTCATTATGATTTAGTCATCAATCTTGGTGGGTCAGTTGAGAAGAGTAATCATCTCAATTTATTCTACTATATACTGAAATTTTGTTCTATTTGGATAACTTGCATTAGACCCTTAAATTTTTAAGTTTATCCAGACTATGAGGATAAAATTCCAAAAGTTGTTTGGAAAACAAGAAATTAAGGTAAGGGAAACTAAATTTAATTTTTAATAGCACCCTAGGCTAGAAGATCTGAATGTGGAGGGGACATAGTCTCAAGTTTCATTTTCTCTTACAAGGATTGTTAGTTGATAAAATTGTTTGATTTCAGTTAAGTGAATTTGTATAAATATTATATTTTGATAGTTTGAAAGTTAAATATTATTTTGATGTTGGAAAAGTTCTTAATGGTATAAATTTTTAGAATGTTTTTTGATTGAATGATATGTATTATATATGAATGATGGAAATTGTATGAAATTAATGTTATACATTTGGGATAATATATGAGTTGTTATTTGATGGTACATTAAATATGAAAAGTGTTTAACGAAAATTATTTGGCTTCACTGATGATCTAAGTCACGTAGACTAAGATATCAGATGGTGAAAAGTTGAGAGAGAGTTCATACACACCGTGTCCCATTGTAGACACTCGATGTTGAATTTAAATAGAAATATGTGAAATTTGTATTTAAATAGTTAGATGTATTTTCGGATGCTACAAATTATATCTTATTTAATACATTTATATTTGATTCAACTAATCGACATAGGATTATTTTGTATCACAACCAATTGTTGGATTATAATACATAGAGAAAAAGTAATTTTCATTTTCATAATTAATATAATTAATTATAAGTATTGCATAATCAATTATATAGCTTAAAAATGTTAACATAATCACACGTGTAGTGTTTTTTTCAACAATATAAAAGATTCAATAACACACTTTAGAGAAAACTTTAATGTGAGCTTATCTTTTATTTTACAATTTCAATAAGAAATTTAATTTGTTTATATAGATGGAAACACGTAGATACACTCTTTTACGAGAAATAAGTCGAAAGTGTAAAAATCGAAAAGAATAAATACGTTAATTGAAAAAGAATTAAGGTCCAAGAAGAAATAAAAAAACTATCTTTAATCACTTAAATTTTTTATAATATAATTTACTTTTATTAATAATTAAATTTTGTAATAAATATTAATATTTTATTTTAATAATATATTGAAATAATTATTTTCTTTCATATTAAAATTTAAATTAATTAATTGTTTTATTTTAATTTGAAACTTACTTTAATTTCATTTAATTTTTTTATAGTAAATTATTTTAAAAAATATTTTCTAAATATATTAATAAATAATTAAATTTACTTTTTCACATCAATCAAATTTAATATAAATTTTTTACTTTTGTTTTCCTAAATTCAAACAACTCTCCTTTTTATTATTTGTCTATTTTTTTTATTATCTCACTATTTCTTTAATAATACAAAGAACATTTTAATTGAAACTTTTAGCTCATTTTAACTTTAATTTTATTAAAAAGTAAACTTTAATCTTAAGAGCGATTCTGTCTTGGTTTGTGTTGCGTTTACTGTTATGACTAATGTTATGTGATGTAATTAATGAAATACTGTCTTAATTACTGTGGGAAAACCATGTCTAGGATTACTCATATTTCGTTAAAGAAATGCATGTGTTGATAAATTGACTAATTTATGATTCATTCATAGAAAATCATTTAATTGGTATAATAGATTTTCATCTAATATGTTCTTAGAATTCTTGATGAATATGTATAATGTATCTACGTATCGTTTTTGTTAACATATGAATTTTGATCTAATCCTCTCATAATTTTGTATTTTATTTCTTTTTTATTTTTTTAATAATTTTTTTTATGTGACGACAAATGATTGTTGTTACTTGAAGTGTCAACCTAGTCGAGATATAAAACTGCATAATAATACCTAAAATAAAAGCTTTTATTAAAAAAAGAAAATCGAACTAAAAATTTATCTACCGAAAATAATTTCCAAGAAGAAGTTAACCTAGCTTACTTAAATGTAGAGTTTAACCTATAACAACAATTTCAACATTTATGTGACGGTTGGTTAGTGCATTTCATAAAGTCATCACCATCATATATAGCTAATCAATTAAAGCAAAATCTCTTATAGTCAACCAATTGAATGAACATATTAATTAAATTCTCAGATTCTTCCATGTAACATCAATGTCACAGCGTGAAGTTATATATATAACATAAAATTGAAATTTAGAATAAAACTATTTTTTCTAGTTTTGTGTTTTACTTTTTTTTTGCATTCTAAGAATTATACTATGCGTTTAAACTAATGTGTTCGTATAATTAGTCATTGAATAATTATCAGTTAAAAGTATAATAACTAGAAATAATATGTGGTATTAATTAGTGTACCTGAACGGAGAGATGAGGTTCAGTCACGGTCGGTTGATTTAGTATAGTTGCTAACGTGTCGGTCTTCTTCTCTTTCGGTCGGTCGCTCCTTCTTGGTGTCTCCTTCGGGCGGGGGAGGGTACCTGCGAAGGCATTCCGACGCTCAAGTAAGTATGAGATTCTAAGTGTGGTTTTGTAAGTGAAAATGAAAACGTACTTCTCTGGGTTGAGCACCGTATTTATAGGATTGTCTATTGAGCTTTCTACCCCTTGGACTCAGGGTGGTTATGGATAGGTCTTACCAATCGTGCTCTGGAATACCCGGGGAACATATCTTCTTTAAACGCGTATTCCTTATTCTTCGGAGGTGTATCTTAACCACTTTAGCTTTGTCACACATGCCTCACATTTATTATGCGTTTGGTCGGTCGGTCACGTTTGTCCGGCGCCTACCGGTACAATTAGATAAAAAACGTGATTTTTTTATAAATAAAATTGCCTGGTGTCAGTAAAATAATAAAAATTTATTTTTAAAAATAAATAAATTGTGAATCATAAAAAGTGATTATAAATTGTTAAAATTGTAGTGTGTGATGCTGTGTTTGTTAGTTTTTGTGTACCGTTTTTTACAGAGAAAGCGTCCAAAATGTTGCATTACCATTTTGTTGTGGTTCGCCTTGCCTCCAGTGGCTACATCACGTGGCTCCAACTTCTTTTCTCCACACACGGATCAAATAAAAAAAAAAAAAACCAAAATAAGATGAAAAATACAAGTTAGCCAATTTCTTCCAACATATCCATAGTTATTGAAATTTCAAAAATACCATTTTAAAAAGTTTCACAATTCCAAACTCATTATCAAATTCAGAAAAGATTTTTGAATGGTAGAATTTGAAAGTGAACTTTCTATTTCGAATTTTATAATTTGTAAGTTATTATAATTTTCAAAATTTTAATATTTAAATTATAGAGTTGATTTTCAAATTTTACAATTTAAAATATAAATTTGGTTTTTAAATTTATTATTCAAAAAATCATTTTTAAATTTAAAAATAACTTTCAAATTACAACTTTTTAAAGTACATTCAAATTCTACAATTTAAAAATTATTATATTTTTAAATTCTAGAATTTATAATAAAAAGTTAACTTCTGAATTCTATATTTTGTAAGTAATTTATGAATAAAAAGAATGGTTTTTAAATTGTTAAGTTTGAAAATAGTTTTCTATTTTGAAATATACAATTTAAAAGAAGTTATTTTTGAATAAAATAATAACTTCTGAATCGTAGAATTGCTTTGGAGGAAAGAAGATGGGAGGGTGTAGAAAATCAAACTTAGTTTTTAATTTCATTAAGATAAATCTGATTTTTAACTGAAAATATGGAGATGTAAGAAGAAAATACGAAGAAATTGTCTGAAAGTTAAATCTAGCTGAGTTATTTTATATTCAATAGTGTGATGTCACTGCAATGTGTTAAGGTTGTAGCACATTTTTTAATTAATTTTCTGGACATGCTTAATTTCTGTGTGATAGTGTATTCCGTGTGAGAGAAATTATTCAAACTCTGAGATAACTTGTTGTATAAGAAAAAGTGAAATGCATTTCAATTCAACGTCACCGTTTCATTGAATTCCATTTTCTGGTGGCAGGGAACATGGATTCGGATCGATTCACTACTTGCCCCTTCTGCGATTCATGTCTACCCTTGTCTCAACTCACTGAGTATGTCTCTTGCTCTGTGTATAATACACATTCACGTTCCTTCATTTCATTTTGTTCTGAATATGATTCTGCAAAAACAGGCACGCCAATTTTCATTTTTGGGAACTCCAACATGATTTTGACCTGCCCCCAATAATTCATCGCTCTCCCAATGCCACTGCACCCCCTCAATCTCTTCCGGTAACACCTACTTTGTTGCTCATTTTTGGAGGTTTTCTTTGAGTGATTTTTGAATGTAAATGTTCCAGCATGGGCTTAATTTTGATTTGTTGAATCTGAGCACTATCTACTTTCTATGCCACAATTTCTGTTGAGGAAAATATTGACCGGCTACCCCGTTTTAGGGTAGATTTGGGGTAGGAGGAAAATAGATATAGGAGGAAAAAGAGAAGAGGCAGCTAGAAAAAGTGGTAGAATGAGGAATAAAATGAGGTAGAACGAGATCTAAGAGAAAGTGCTTTTTTTACTCCTTTTGTTACAGTGCAAGTTTTGACTTGTAAATAATGTATGGTCTAAAGTAGAGGAGTTTTTATGCTAGTCCAGATGAGAGATGTATTAGCTATTCATTATGTGCTGTACATTGTGCTATATCATGTTTTGCAGAGAGAGCAAGCTGCCTATGTTTCACTGTCTGGAGCAAAGTATTGGCGTGGTGGTGAGACTAGTAGCGATAATGGGGAGTGCAAAGTGAATGACAAAATCTCTTGCTTGATTGTTTCTCAGACAAGGAGTGAATTTTACAAAGTTGAAGCGGGTTTGATGGCATTGTTGAAAAATTGTTTAGAGTCTGAAATTGGAAATTCAATTAGCATTTTGTCGGGTTATGTTGATCATTTTGAGTGCCTTGAATCTGAGGATGCAGGATGGGGTTGTGGGTGGCGTAACATTCAAATGCTTAGTTCTCATTTGCTAGTGCAAAGACCTGAAGCAAGGAAAGCTTTGTTTGGTGGTTCGGGATTTGTTCCTGATATCTTGTCGCTGCAAAGGTGGCTCGAGATTGCTTGGGAGAAGGGTTTTGATCTGCCTGGATCAGCTCAATTCAATCATGTTATTTTTGGTTCTAAAAAATGGATAGGAACTACTGAGTGTGCAGCTCTGTTGCGTTCCTTTGCTCTTCGGGCAAGAGTAGTGGATTTTGGTCTTAAGGAATCCCAATCCATTCCAGGTTCAAGCGCTGACAATGCCAGAAATGAAACAAGTATTCCTAATTTGGTAAAAGAGAAAGATAAAGAGGGCAGGGGTTATCACGTTCTCATGGATTTTGTGTGGAATTACTTTTTGGATAAAATCTCAATCCAATTTGGCCAGAAGCATGTTGTGATCAGTGAGAAAACGTGAGTGAGGGCATATTTTAGATACAATTTTTAAATCACACAAATAATTTTGTTTCACAAGTGTTTTTAGTTTTTGAATTCTTTCTTGGATAGGCCTTTATACTTTCAGCATGACGGTCACTCAAGAACAATAGTTGGAATTCAAGTCAACCATCAACAAAAAAGACATCTGCAATATAATCTCCTCGTTTTGGACCCTGCTCAGGTAATTTATTTTCATTTTTTTCGTCATGGAAAATGAGGGATAAGAAAGTCAAGAACAACAGAAAAGATCCAAGGCAGAGAAAGTTGTGAAATACAAATATGTTACTTGAATAGAGTTGTTGTTCTTATATTGTATAAAGTCGGTTAGAGTCCATAAATAATGGAAGAAATTGTTCCCTAGCACTTTCATTCTTTGCTACATTGGCTTCTTCTCTTAATATGCTTATTATTACTATTACTGAATCCAACTAAACTTGTCAAGAGTTTTTCCCTCCATTGGTACTGTTTTCTTATCAAGCATTCTCTAACTTGTTGAAAGAAAATAGTACATTATTTTTATTGACACTAGGGCCAAATTACATAGCAAAGTATATCAGCATTATTAGGACACGCATATGATAATCCTCACTTTTATCTATGCATTGTCTGGTTGTATTATCTCGAACAACATGAGCTGTATAAGACAATTCATTTCTTTATTAACTAGTTGGAAGTATTTGTCTTGCTCTCTGTTTAACACACGCTCACATACATTAAAATGGATTTTTGGAAGATGTATGTTGTTTAATGATTATGCTCGATTTCTAGTTTTAAGTTGTAATTTACCATTATAGAGTACAGCCGCTCTTGAAAGATCCCTCAGGCAGAAAGTTGGGTGGGAGGAACTCATAAAAAGGGGAATGCATACACTGAAGAAGCCACAGTACCAGGTCTTACTTTTTTTTTCCTCATTTACCAGCATTCGAACACGGTTTGGGAGGAATCAGTCTTCCAACTGGTTACCATCCAAACCAATGCATGAAAGTCAGTACCAGGTCTTACTTATTTTAACAACAAATTATAATTGCATTGCACCATAAATGATTAGGATTGATGGTCTTTTTTATATTTCAGTTGTGTTATGTTGATCCTGGAATCGCTAGTGAGGGGGAGGTGGAAAAACTGAAAACAATTGATAGCATCTTCCTTGAATTTTAAACAAGCATATCACTTGCTACATCCCAGCCCTGTCTTCCAGTTCATGTAATTAGACTATTTTTCTCGGCACTTATTCTGGCTATAATTTTATTGCACTTGAGAAGAAATTCAAGAAAAACTAGATTTTATGAATTGATACAACAGGCACTTTGCATAGTTACAGATTAAGGATCTGTATAAAACTGTTAAGTGTAAACCTATGAAGTTTCCTCGAAGCTCTGTAACCTGAACATCCTCGAATAAAGTCCTGACTCTGCTGCTATTAGGGTTGAGTGGGAACCCATCTGTACAAGTTTACCTTTGTCCATGGCAATTATAGTATCTGAGTTTATCACTGTGGAAAGCCTATGAGCTACTGTTATCCGGGTGGTTTTTGAACGCAAGCCACTGTCTTCCTTCAGATGTATTGCGTTTAAAGCATTTACTATAATTCCTTCTGACTCGGCATCAAGAGCACTTGTTGCTTCATCAAGGAGTAAAATTGCAGGCTTCTTTAGTATTGTTCTGGCAATGGCTATTCTTTGCTTTTGACCTCCGGAAAGCTGGCAGCCTTTCTCTCCAACAACAGTGCTATATCCATTTGGTAGATTACTTACAAATTCATGTATGTTTGCTTCTTTAGCAACCTCTACCATTTCACTTTCAGAAGCCCCATTATTGCCATAGCAAATGTTGTCTCTAATTGAGCAATTAAAGAGCAGTGGTTCTTGTTGTACTAGTCCTATTTGTGTCCTTAACCATCTTAGATTATATTTCCGTATGTCTTTCTTATCAATTAATACTTTTCCTCCCTGTGGATCATGAAATCTTAGTAAAAGGGCCAAAACAGAGGATTTTCCAGCTCCACTTGGTCCTACGAAAGCCACCTTCAATCCAGCTTCAATTTGCAAACTGAAATTATCAAGAACAGTGACTTCGGGTCTTGAAGGGTAGTTGAATTTTACATTTTCAAACTCTACATTTCCTTGGATCCTCTCTGGTTGTGAATCATCTGGTGTGTCTGGTTCAATTTGAGTTTTACGATCAAGGGTTTTGAATGCTGGGGTCAGTATATTGATAGCAGAGACGACAGCTGGGATCAGTGTGTATAATTCTGTGATAGAAGGAACTGTGAGAGAAAAAATTTGGTATGATCTTATTCCATTTTCAAAGCTGGCTTGACGTCTGTCAACCAGAATTGTTGTGTACCACAGAGCAACAGCATGTGCAATGTTCCATAAGCAAAGGGAGAAGCCTTGAATGATCCCATATTTGATACTTTCTTTTCTATACTTTTTCTTTGGAATTTCCAGGGATATTTTGGCTTTCCTCATTACTTGTTCTTCATGACAAAATGAGGCAATAGTCCTTATGTTGGTTGTGGACTCGGATGCAAGAGTAACAAGCTCAGAATGTGCAGCAGAGTAGTCACCAGAAAATCCTTTGGCAGACTTGGCTTGAATAAGACCACCTATGAAGTGGCAGGGCATCACAGACCAAGCTACCAAACTCATTCTCCAGTTGACAGCCATGCTGACAACTGTTGCTATCAGTATGGAGGAAACACATTGCAGGATCATAGACATTCGATCAGCAATGATGACTTTGACCATAGCAGTGTCACTGATAATGCGCGAAGTCAATGAACCAACAGTATTCTCTGATTTGTCAAACCAACCTACTTCATTACGTAGCAGACCTGTAAAAGTTAAAACAATTATTGACTGATGATGTTTGTTAAATCATTCTGGAATTTTATGCATGTGATGTATCATTTAGGCTTTTGAGTTCATGCCTCAGTTTTTTTCCCCAGGAAGGAGAAATAAGATTCATTTATGGAAATTCTAATAGGGGATATCTGATACCTGAATACAGAGCACGTCTGAGATTTGCCATGGCCTTTTCTCCAACCACTCCAAAGAAGTAGTGCTGGATGGTGTTGCTGAATAATGAAAGCATTCCTACTGCAGTGAAGATGGCTGAATAAAGTCCAACTTTCTTTTTTGCATCTTCCTTAAAGTATGCTACTCCTATGGTTATGATGAAGAACCCAAAAAATGGCTTTGAGATGCCAGAGAAAGCTGCTGCAAATGAGCCAATAGAAATCTTCACCAGCTCCCTCTTTTTCAAACCAAACCAAATTCTGAAAAATATATTTCTTTTTCCGCTGCTCATTTTGTTTTGTTCCTTTAGCACAGAGTGCTCAGTAATATTTCTTTGAACCTCTCCCTGCACCTCTACTGGTGGTCTAGTTTCAATAGGAAAATCTTCTTGGCGGGCACTTTTATTCTTTGAAATCGTAGCTCTATCCATTTAACATTTAGAGCTGGTTAGAGTGTTTCTTCCTTACTCTTTGGTTCATAGTATATGTAAAAAATGTACTTTATATTGTCAATTACCTGGGTTCAGGAACTGGTTCAAGGTTCTGCATGCTAAATAATGTACTATAGAATGTGCTTGTGTCTAACAAACTCTGGTGTGTTCCTGTCTCCGCAACTTGTCCATTCTCCACTACAGCAATCATATCTGCATTTACAACTGTTGAGAGCCTGTGTGCAATCAGGATGACAGTCCTTCCCTGCGTAGCTGTCTCAAGTGCTTCTTGAACCAGCTTTTCAGACTCTGAATCTAGGGCGCTTGTGGCTTCATCAAGCAAAAGGATGGGAGGATTTTTCAGAATGGCTCTGGCTATTGCAATTCTCTGTTTTTGGCCTCCTGATAATTGAACTCCCCTTTCTCCAACCTGACAACCATCATAGCTGACATATGAGACCATAAATGTTATGAGGGGAAGGAATATATGTTGCCAGAAGACATGTTTTAAATGGCATCTATCTATTTATCTCCATCTGCAAGAGGTCAAATGAAAACGGGGCAGCTTGGAAAGACTTTGCAACTTATTTTATGGTGGGTTAGAAGGTTAGAAGATCATCTCATTCAAACTTCTGTTAATATGAATGGAATACAGAAAAATCACGTTTTATGGCGATTCTCTTGTGAAGCTTTGATTAGATAGTAAAATTAATTTTGAAAGAGTCGATTTATGAAGATTGAAGTTAAATTGGTTAATTTGTATTTGATAATGATATGTTAATTGTGGATTGCAGAATGGGTTGTGTTCGGACTTTGAAGTAGAATCACTTTTGAAGTACTGTAATACATGTTTTTAAAAATTCATTAGGTCTTATGCCAATCGTAATCAATCCATTCACCGTGAAATCTAAACCTTTTTTTTATCCCTAAATTAATTCTATGGAGTAGAATTGATGACAATTTGATCATTATTGAAAGCATTTTTGTTATTAATTTTTAAAGTTAAAGTTAAATTATATTGACCTTCCCTGAGGGCTTAACTCCATTGTACTGGCACTCCTCTTATTTTAAAAGTTACACTACTTCCTTGCGTTTCTATTATTATTACACTCACGTTCCCTTCAAGGTGAGTGTAGCTTTTAGAACAAGAGGCTCATTAAGTCAAATAAAATCTTATGGGAGATTACTAAATTTCTCCCTAGATAAAATATTGTGTAGAAGCATCCACAATTAAAACAACGACCAAAATTGAAGATATAGTCTCATTTGCCAAGCACCATAATTGAAGGAATTTAGATCCAAATCAAGGAGTTTGAGCTTTGGGTTTGTATCCCTTTTACTACTTTATTGTCCTCTATTTTTCCTTATTACTAGTCATATGCCATTAAATAGAAAAAAGGATCAGAACATGTTTAATGTATGCAAATATGTAAAAAAAATTAATACAATAAAAGGAAGATCAAACTCATAGTAAAGCTATAAAAGTAACATACTAGATTAAATAGCTTACCTCTGTTAGGTACTGATTAGGCAGCTGAGATATGAAAGAGTGTGCATTTGACATTACTGCTGCCTTCTGAATCTCTTGATCATCTGCCTCCATTTTCCCCACTTTCAAGTTATCCTTGATGGTGCCTGCAAAGAGTGATGGCTCTTGGGAAACGACCCCTATGTTTCGTCGAAGGAACTTCAGATTAAGATCCTTGATATTGTGATGATCAATAAAGATAACTCCTGAAATATGCTAAACAATGTCAGCCTTGGCAACATTGAGATCATACAAGATCTCACATTCAATTCCTACAAAACAATTTATTGTCGGCGTAAAGTCCATCAATTCTTTTATCTAAGTTTGTATCTCATTTAATATGATTGCTATTTTAGCAATTACTTGAGATGTCAAACTCATGCGCCTTCTTATGTCTTGTGTAACATCCACACCCTGCCGTTCAGCTTTCGTGCGCCAACGGATCTAGCTCTAGCCACTATGTGCCCCAAACAAAAGCTACTCCAACTCACAAGTTCTCACATAATCAAACTATCCTTATGACAATGATGCTCCCATTATCCAACTATTCAAAATCTGGATTCTTGGTGGGCCCCTTTTAAAGGGCAGCGATTACGTGAGTCCGTGGCCATGGTGGGAGCTGGAATGTTAAGAAGTTTGTGTTTAAGGAAGGCACAATGAATATAAAGGACAGCTCCAATGAAGCTGATTGTTCAACAGCTGCAATGAAGACAGCCTCAGGTTGAATTGCTTGTGGAAGTAGAGTCTCTGAGATTGGAAGTTTTAATACCAACTTGAAATTAAAACAAAAAACTAAATATTGTTGATTACTTTTTTGTACATAGTAGTTTTCCCACATACAGATATTACTTGTAAAAAATAACTATTAAAGTTATAATCCTAACAATTGAGTAATGTACACAACTCTATATTTGCAATTTGGGGCTATTACAACACAATGAGTGAGTAACAGCAAAGGGGAATATCAAGCATCCCTCTGTGGATTGGAGCCCCCCAGAGAGATAAACACACGTCAACATTAAACATGTGATAAAATAGAGAAATAAAGGAGATGATGGAACATTATTTAAACTAACCTCTTGAGGGATCGTAAAATCTATTAACAAGGGAAATAACAGTGCTCTTTCCACAGCCACTGGTACCAACTAGTGCTACTGTCTTTCCAGCTGGAATTGACAAGGACAGTCCTTGAAGGATAGGTTTGTCTGGCCGTGATGGGTAGGAAAAGTGAACATATTGAAAGTCAATATCACCTTTGATTTTGCTAGGCATCTTCCCTTCTGAATCATTACTTATCAGAGGCTTTCTTTGGATCACCTGGAAAACTTCATATCCTGCAGCTTTTGCCTGATTGAATACTTGCATGTCTGGTGCTGCATAAGTGAGTGATCTGCAATGCACAATGAGAGTTTTGTCACTTGATCAATAGTTACTAATCATTTTCTCCATTCTATACAAGCTTCAAGGTAGTTTCTTCCTTACATGGCACCAAAGAGAATACTCATCACTGCAGCTATTATGTCTCCTGCTGTTGCTCTTCCTGCTCTGACCACAACAGCTCCAACCCATACAATGAGAGCCCAAGAACAGAAACTCACTGTTTGCAGCATCCCTGTCCCAACTCCTTTCACAGCTGCCTCCACTTTGCTTATAATATATTGATTATCCATGTTCTCTGTAAAGGATTTGATTGCAGAGCTCTCTCCAACAAAAGCGTAAACTGTTTTTATTTGTGATATTGTCTGCAATAGCCACATCAGAGCTTGTTAAAACAAAAATTGGATTCAAGTGGATTGAGCTAGGTCTCATACTGCACATTTATGTGACACTAGAAGTACTATTGTTGTTGAAGACTTGTATTTATTTATGTAAATGTAACTATGTGTGCATATACCTGCTCTATCATAGATGTAGCTTCAGAATGGAAAAGCATTTTGGAGGTTGATATGGTGTTCATTTTCTTGGTGTAAGTTGCCCCAATTATAAGGATAAGTGGGACAACCACTAAACAGAGAAGCGTCACTTCCCAACAGCATATGGCAGCAATCACAATTCCAACAAAGAAAGTTGCACAGCTAGAGGTGAAGTGACCCAACTGTGAGAAAGAAAGTCAATTGGGATTCAAATATACTGTGAATGAAGAAAGAGGGAGAAAGGTGAAACTTGTGACCAATATTGATTTTCTGACCTTCTCACCAATGGCATCTTGTATGACACTCATGTGCTTGCTTATTCCACTGATGACTTTCCCACTTGTTAACTCTGTATCAAAAGCTCCTATATCTTGGTTCAGGACTGCTCTTAGATATGCTAATCTTAGCCGCAATAACTGTCTTTCACTTGTATACATCCAGCAACCAATTTCTGCGCATGTTTCAAACTTGTCAGGAAGATTAATGCTGCTGGCTGAATAATATTATGATTCATTATGTTTGCTTATGAGATTGAAAAGCACCATGCATGTGATGCATTCTGGTCAACATATGCCTTTGCATTGGTTTCATAAGTCTACTAAATGAGGTTGATTTCGCTTTAGATTTATGAAGTCATACTTCCAATTTTAAGTTTATTTAAGCTGAATGAAACAAGTGAAAATATAATTAAATTTTGTACTTGTAAATCTCATAGTAATCCAATGTAAATCTCCACAAAATACATGTTAAGTCTTCAAAGTAGTACTATTGTTGTTGCAGACTTGACTTGTATTTCATGCAAGTTATCAAATATAGACACAATCTCCTGATTCAACCTTAGGTGATGTTATCAGAGTCATATATTACCATTTTGGACATTTTTTTTTTAATTTGATTGTTTATAGTTAGATTTTAAAACGAATCAAATTTTATATTCTAAAGTGATATTTTTAGTTTAATTTGTTATCAACATGCAGGCTAGATCGAAAAAATCCAAGGGAGTATGTTTAAAGTGCGAGCTTGATGCAGTAAGTGGGTGGACTAGCACATATCAACCTCATCAATCTCAAAACATAAAAACTCATCAATTTATGTGTATTCACATTTTTATTATATTAAAATCATATAATTTTTTTTAAAAAATAAAATAATATATATATATATATATATATATATATATATATTATAAAAACTAATATTAAAAATTTATTAAAATAATAAAATATAAATATATAATTTTGTAAAAATAGTAAGAATTATACAACAATTATTTTTAAAATAGAAATTATCTAATTATTTTTTAAATAAAAATATATTATTTAATTACGTATTTTATTAAATAGATTAATTAATTTTATTGCTAAAGGATAAAATTTTAAATTAAAAAAAATGACCAAAAAAAATCCAATATATGCTTTATAAAAAAAATTAAGAAATTAATTTCTCATAGACTAATCTTAAAAAAATTATTTTATTTTAAAAAAAGAAAGACATATTTGATTTAATGTTGTATTCCAAATTTTAAAAACTGAATTAATTAAAATTTAAATGAAGTAATAATATTAAAAATGAAGATTTATAAATAATTATAAATTAAATACATAATGCACCAAAATTTTCAAAATGAGTTTATCCTCATAGACCAATCCAAAAAGTTTAGTAGACCAATAAACTTGTGATTTAGATAGAGGCAATTGCTTCCTGCACCATATCACTGCACCCGATTCCAGCGGAAAAGACGAAACTATCCTAAAAAAAATTTCCGAAATATGTGTTCCGGATTTTTTTTTCCGGAACGAAATTTTATATTACGGATTTTTTTATCCGGAATGAGTTTTTCATTTTTTTTTCCGGATTTTTATTTCCGAAATACAATAATCTCTTTTTCGGATTTTTTTTTCCAGAATGTATTATTTATCAATTCTGGATTTTTTTGTCCGGAATAGAATTTTAAATTTTATTTCCGGATTTTCATTTCCGAAACTCAATAACCACTTCCGGATATATTTTTCCGGAATATATTATTTTCAATTCCGGATTTTTATTTCCGGAATAAAGGGCATTTTTGGAATTTTCAAAAATTGTGTTGGGTGCAGGGAGCATTTGCCTTAGATAGAACATGATCATTTTTGTCCTTACTCATTTAGACAATAATCTAAATAGATATAAGTGGACCCATCCCATGGGCTTATGCATCAATCCATTTTATAAAATAGTAATTATGTATATATATATATATATATATTATAGTAACTAAAAATAAAATTAATTTGAAAATGACATAAATTATAAAAAAAAAAAAATCTTAAAAGAGGTCAAAGTGTCTTGTGGTTTAACATATAAGATCAGATCAAATTTGTATTATATTTAAAAAATAAGCTAAATCAGACCAATCTAAATTTATTAGGTAGACCATATCTGGTTTGATAGTTTACAACTTCATGTGAAAAATATATTTCTTTTAAGAGACATTTTCACGTTTATATCGAGTTAGTTCTATGGTATACTTTATTCAAATCATAACTGTTAAGATATGTCCTAAAATCTGGTTAATAAATTCAGATGTATTTCATAGAATAAAATGAATTTTTTTAATTGGCTTTAACTTTTGAAAAGTGTTTCATGAAAGAGTTTGTAAAATTAATAAAAAACACAGTCAGATTTAGCTTAAATTTTTAATTTCCACCAAAAATAAGAATTATGAGGTACTCTTTAAAATAAATTACTGAATTTAAAGGATTAAAAAAAAGTAATTACAGAATTTTCTGTTATACAAACCCTAGATTAACAGTATGAGTGGCATGAAAGATAAAATTTACCAAGTACCCCAGCAGGAAAGGTGGCGATGGCCATATACCACACAAATGGAACAACCTGAACATAATAAGAACAACCACTATTAGTTTATTCCACTCCCATAATAATATTTTCTAACATTAGTTTTTTTTATATTAGAAATTACATAGACTATAAATAAGAAAATCATGAAATAGAAACTAATTATAAAGACAAAAAATAATTAGTTGTTATAGTGATTAAATTAGAGATAATTTTAGAGACTAAAAAAATTATTAGTTTTTATGGTTGTTATAAATGGTTTCTAAATTTGTATCTAATTAACTACGTTTTAACTACCAATTATTTAGTTTATTTCCTTTCTAAATTTGGTAACAAAAACTTTGGTAGCTAATTAGATATCAATTTAGAAACTATTTAACTTTAATAGAAACTAATTTATAAACCAATTTTTTTTAGTTTGTAGAATGGTCTCTAATTTACTCACTATAGCAACTAATTATTTTTTGTCTCTAAAAATTGATTTCTATTTCATGATTTTCTTGCAGTGTAAAAACATCAGTTGTATTTTTTAATTTTTAAGATGTTATTAGAATCACTTAGAGTTTATTCTAATAAAGAGTTTATTCTAATAAAAAAAATTGTTCGAAACACTTCATAATAAGTCGGTTTTACAAGTTAAACTGAATATATGCCAATACAAACCTTTTTAAGAGCATTAACCATGGCATCTAGGTCTTGGATATTGTTTCCATAACCATCAAGAGCTTTCCCCAACAAGAGATAGCCCACAGGAAGTGCCATGCCATGCACAATGGAACCAACACTTCCCAAACCCATCAGAATCCAATCAACCAAGTCAGCATAGCTCAAGAGTTTGAAGAATGACAAAGTCTCAACCTCCTCCTTCTTCTTCTCAGGCTCATCATCACCACCAGAGTCCACCATTTGCACAACCTTGGGAGCCATCAATGGAAACACCAGTAGTAGTGCATGAACTCTTACTTATTTAACTTGCATGTGTGCACCATTCTCTTTATTCAATTATATATGCAAGATACGGATATGGATATAGAATATGCCTCAGTGAGGTCACTCTGAACTTGTATGAAAAACAGCAATATATCATGTTGTAGTTGTTACATTCGATGTTCACAAAGGTGCTGACGATTTGATATATGTTGGACACAAAGCGACATGCACAAAGTCACCATAAAGATGTGCCTACAATTGTTTTCTTATTCAAACTCTTGTGTTAATTAAGTTATGAGGTAAAGTGATTCATCAAACTCTTCTCTCTCGTTTCTCTTTCTTTATTTCTTTCATTTATTGTTTCTTTCCTTTTGTAATCGCACTTTTCAGACATATCTTTGTTCATTCATGAATGCTTATGCTTCATAGGATGAAATCTAAACTAAGAAACTAATTAATGTACGTTCGAAGATGTCTAGGATATTCACTTAGTTTTTTTCTGGAAAAGGTAAAATACACTTCACCCTGTAGATGGAGACGTGTTAACGTATTATCAAATAACAGTAAGATAATTAAGAAAAATAATAAAAAATGTTATGTTTATTCAACTTTTTAATTAAGTGATATATTATTGTGATAGTCTTCAACATAATTTTTTTTTGCATGATATTTAAATATTTGTACAGTCGAATGATAGTTTTTACATGTATTGTGTATATATTTTAAATGGCATGCTAATGGATTAAGATAGAGTGAAGTTGTGTAGAGTATTAATTAACTTTTAATTTTTTGAAATTTTATAAACTAAATATAAAAAAATATCATTAAATATATAATAATTTTTTATATCAAAATAATTAGTTATTATGTTAACTAAATTAAAAATTTGTTAGATCATTTAATGTTTATTGTAACAATCAAGGCAAAAAAAAAATTTAGAATCAACATACTTTTAAAACACCTAAAACAATATTCAACGCTATTTAAGAGAGAGAGAAAGACATATTAAAAAAAACACATAAATTTCATTTTTTTTATCATCAATAACTAATACTTTAAGAAAATTCTACATGAACCTCTATATCGTGCATCCCTATATTTTTCTTTTTAATTTTAATAACACATTCTAATGGAAGTATAAACCAAAATTAACAAAACTTTTAATTTAAATTTTTTAATAAAAATATATATAAATAAAAAAGAGACTAAAAATTCAATATGTCTTAAATAAAAAATTTTATAAAAATCATAATTAGTAGAATATCACGTTTAATTTGATTCCTTTTAATTTTAAAAAAAAAATATGTTTAATATTGTTTATTTTAAATGCTAATAAAAACTAAATAAAAGTATTAAGTTATTTGAGCTAATTTGTATCATATAAATATAAGTTAACAATGATTAATTTTTTTTTAGAATAATAAAAAACTCAATTAGAAAAAATTGAAAGATATCTAAAAAAAATATGTTTACTTTTATTATTAGTTTGAGTGAAAATAACATTTTATTTTTTTAAAATTTAGTCATTATTTGGAAGTTACAAAACTCAGAAGAAAAAAAATCATGATGAAAAATGAAGTTTAAAACTAAAAAAGATTATCTTCAAAATAGAAAACATTGAATATAACGAGTTTTCTCATCAATCTTTACATATAAGTTAAAGTGATGAAACTGTTATCTCAAACACTGCGACTAGAAAAAAATAGAGTATATAGTAGAAGAGAGGTACGAAAGTACACTTAAGATTATTTAAAAATATAAAGTTATATTATATTTAAAGTTATTAAAAAAATTTAAAAATATTAAAACTAACTTTTTCATAATTAATAGGAGTCACATGTTATTTACCCAAAGATTTTGTTTAACAATCACCTTTCCTTATTTACTTGTTAATTCAAAACACAAATTTCATCTTTCATGTTTAATTGTTGATTCAATTTGTGAAATGTTTTATTTGTATTCTATTAATGGAAACATAGATATAGTTGAGTGTTCACTCCTTTTTCAATGATAAATAAAAAATAAAAAATAATCATTAAAATGAAAATGATTACTAAAAATTTATATTGAAATTATAAAAATATTTAAATATTAAACAACAATAAAAATATTTTTATTAGTTTTTTAATATTATAATTATGTAATAAACACATGTGTAAGCTTTCATGAAGATAACTATTATGAGTAATTTGTTATACATTATAAAATCATCATCAGTGTTCATTGTGTTTATAAGGATAAAATAATAAAAATATATAGAAAGACAGTTACAATGATTTGTGGTTATATTAATTATAAACTTCTGTTCTAAAAATAACATTTTTTATTAAATATTAAAATTGACTTCTGATTTAACTTATTCTTCAGCGCACTCCATATATATAAAAAAAATCCATTCATTAAGAATTAAAACAATAATATTTGTAATATTATATATTTATTATTTTAACAAATTATATATTTACTATATTACCAAACTATATTTGTCATCTTATATTCACTAATATTTATTATAATATTAATTTATCTCTCAAATCAACACGTCATACAATACAATGATAAGATGTATAGTTTGTTGTATTTAGGTAGATGCATTTATTATGTTACCAGTTAGTTAGTTGATGTGATATTAGTAAAATTTATGAATTATTTAATAATTTTAACCATGCATGAATTGTTAACTAATAGTGTGACTCTCTTTTTTGTAATACGGAAAATAATTGGACAATTGAAAGAGCATAATAACTATATGTAAGAGTGTATTGAATAATATCTACCTCATTAGTTATGTTAGAATAGGTCACAGAAATAAGAAAAGTTGGTAAGTTATTAAGAATGTTGGTAATAATTACCAAAAAAAATGCTTGACATCGTATTTAATCTTTAATAATGGGTGTTGTTATCGTTGTCCTCTACTAGTCTCGTCGATCCCCTTCTCTTGAACTCTCTCTTTAAACTCTTCTATTTTTATAGATTTCAACCCTTTAATTTCTCAACTCCTTAACGTTTGGTCGGAAGTGAACTTGCAGAAGGTTATCTAAATTTGGTAGGGTATGACTGATTTATAGGGAGGTTACTCTGATTTATAAGATGTTTTCTTATTTGTCATTTATTGTCAATTTATTTGTTAATGTGGTTGATCATTTGATCGATTTGTCAATAATATCCAGTGACGTGGCTCATTCAGTTCTTATCAGTATAATTTTATTTAGTAGAAATAACATATATCATTATAAAAATTAAAATTAAACAAAAATCAAATTAGGTACCAAAAAAATAAGGAAGAAAATATACACAAATTAATACTCATTTTTTACAAATTTTCTCTAAATTATGATACATCCATAAGTGTTGTCATCGACCCTTTTTATAGGAATGGGACAAATATTTTTTTACACCATATACCGTGAAAACATATATTTGACGACATATTATAACAATATAATAATATTTTTAATTAAAAAAATTAAATATAATTAAAATATTGTTTTATTTGTTTGTGAAGTGTATGTTAATTATTGTGGTATTAAGATATCATCATCACTCTTTTAATACACTATTTTAATAGGCTTTGGAAACCAATAAAATATTGAAAACTTAAAGTCTAAGAAATGGTGCCTCCGCTATGCATTAATAACGTTGCTAGTAGTTTTTTTTTTAATGACATCTTCTTGTTTCTTGTATTAGTTGTTACTTTTTTTTATATATATAACGACGTATCTCGCTTAAATCAAGTTTTTTATAATTTCAAGTACTTTCTTTAATACATAGAATAATTTATTCTATAAATGTTTTTATAAAAATATTTGTAACTTCTTTACACTAATTAATTTTTCTTTTCAATTATCAATTTTTGTATATTGTGGAATCATATTTCAATAAAGCTTTGATCATGGGTGAAAAACATGATCTTTATTCAATATAATTGTAGATATGTTCTTGAAAAATAATGTTAATTTTACTTATATTATTTCACTACAAGAAAATCATGAAATAAAAACTATTTTTTAAAGACCAAAATAATTAGTTGCAATAGTAATTAAATTAGAGACCATTATAGAAACTAAACAAAATTTTGGTTTCTAAATTAGTTTCTATTATTGTTAAATAGTTTCTAAATTGGTATCTAATTAGCAACCAAGGTTTTAGAGACCAAATTTAGAAACTAAATAATTGGTAG
>Ga0123342_1004006_pt1 | contig 23022 bp, 13 predicted proteins | sample Turbeawhitnodule_FD_89960 | JGI IMG/M metagenome (GOLD analysis project Ga0123342, IMG submission 89960) | Root nodule microbial communities of legume samples collected from Mexico - Turtle bean Mexico white nodule | ecosystem: Host-associated > Plants > Roots > Nodule | place: Mexico: Nepantla... | reverse complement strand
TTAATATAATATTAATATGTATAAATTATGTTAATAATTATAAGTGAAATAAAAATGATAATATGACCAAAGAACTTCTCTGGTCCAGTGGTTAACCCTTCCTTGATTACTGGAAGGACTTGGGTTTTTTCTTGTAGTGATAACTTTATAATGTTAAAAACTAAATTTATAAATAAATTTTTATTATTTAATCTACAAACATAAAGTTAAATTAAATAAATTATAATACTTAACAATATTTTAATTTTTTTAATTTTTATAAGAATATGGAAGTAAAAAACTAATACATAAAATTTGTAGTTTTTAAAAACTCAAAAATTATGAATGAATGTTCTATAATTACAAAGAAACCTTCAAACCTAAATTATATTTTCTACTTAAATAATATAAATTTACTCAATTTTTGTTATAATTTAATTAATAAAAATATTCGTTAAAAAACAATTTTATTTCTCTTGAATAACAGGGAATGTGAGATCCGAAATATCAATCTTTATTTGGTCTCCCACCTAAAGAAGATATCATTACTGCAAAATCATGACATTTTAAATGAGTGTTTTTTTCTTTTTTTATAACATATGTATATAGACAAATTGATGTTTAAAAAAATACGAATACACATAAGTTTATAGTTCATTTTAATAAATACGAATACACATATGATAATGATAAACATAAAAAGTGCAAATACACATAAGTTTATAATAAAATTAAATAATACGGATATATAAACACTATCAAATATTAAAAATTACAAATATATAGACATTGTCAAATATTAAAAAATGCAAAAAGCATTATCAAATATAAAAAATGTAGATACACATAAGTTTATGATAAAATTAAAAAATGTGGATACGTAGGCGCTTTCACGCCTGTGTTTCCGCTAATTAAGATAAAATGTGAAAAAAATACATTTCATATAATGAAGAAATTTATAAAGTGTGAATTGTTTTTTAAATTATGCCAATTAAACTATATATAATATAATATGTTAAGTAAAGATGATTTAATTTTGCAAGACAAAATCATAAATAGATCTAAGTTGGTCTTTAGATTTTTAAAATAATTTATTTTGATTTGTTCATACAAAAATTGACGAAAAGAAGACTTTTACTTAACTTTTAAGTATACAGTTATACATGAGTTGTTTAATTAATGGACTTATACACGAGTTGTTTAATTAATGGCTTTGATAGGTTGATGGTATGAAGGAACTTACTTCTATTTGACAATTGTTAATGTGATCAAACATGGTAATTTTGAATTATTTTTTAAGTTTGTGTGGAGTTCGGTATCTTTTAGGATAAAATTGTTTTCGATTTGTAATGTTTTTCATTCTTGCTCTTTCTTTTCCTTTCTCTCTTCTGCTCTACGGTATTGTTTTTCTCTCTTCCCCTTCCATTTGGTCACATTTTTCTCTATTTCCATTTTCTCTCTTCCCCTTTCTAGCTTTCCTTTTAGTGTGTTTCCGTTTGTCTATGTTGTGCTTCATTTGCAAGCTAGTTTTTTTGTTGGACATGGGTTTCTTGGTGACAACTTCGGGTGGTTATTAGAAGGTTTGTTGGCTGAGATGTTGGGGCCACTGAAATATTCGAAGACATATAGTTGGTTAAATAAAGGTAACATTTTTTGTTGAAATAAAGCTTGATATTGTGTTATTGGTTTTCAAGTGGTGAACTTCGTTGGTGGATTTGCATGTGTGTATTTAGTTGGTGGTGACAGTTGTAACATGGATTGAATGAGTTTCGTTTGATTTTGTTTTGAAATATTTAGGGTTTTGTTTTATTGGATTAGAGATAATGAAATGTTATTAAGTGGATTTTATGAATGATATTTGATTATATAAATTTTGGAAGCATGAATGGTTGTGTTTAATTATTACACATGTCACTTATTATATATAAATTTGTGGTTGTTGCATTATGAAAATGTTTTAATGCAACCCAAGAATAGAAAATGTAGTAATTGAATTTTAGTTGTCCCTAACAAATAGATATAAGTTTGGTTGAAGAACATTGAAGAAAGTTTGGTGTAAAATAAATCTCACATTTTAGTAAAAAAGTCGCTTTGCAGGCAAACAGATCTTGGTTCATGATTGGTTCAAAGAATGGGTTAAATGGAAGTTGATGATGGATGAAATTGTTTACAAGTGTTGAAAATAAAGAAAAAAAAATATAAGTATATACTTGTAAAATTGGAAGTTGCTACAATTGAAAAACATTTTTTCGAGTATGGAAGCATGTGCGAATTTGGAATATTGTGCTATGAAGTCTTCGTTGATGGTATTTAAAGAACTGTTAATTTCATTGAGATACAAATTTTGGTTAAACTTTTGCTCCTTGTTTTAGTTTTCAACCTTGGCTTTTTTAGGACTATTCAAGTTGTATGAAATAATAATAAATGTGGCACGAAAGCACAAGTTGGTCTATTTACACAATAGATGGTTAATATGTTGTTTGAAATCTTTATGGCAAATGCATGAAATTGAAATGTTGTTGATTATAGAGAAGAAAGAAAATAAAGCAAAGGATTGTAGTTTGTGAGTTACTTTCATTATGTTTTTTTGGATGAGTCATTTTACCTTGTGAAAAAGTCATATTACCTTGTTTTAACTTTTGTAAATTGGCAAACAAATTTGAGTTGGACACATTTTATATGTAGTTGAATATGCTAAGGTTAGTTTATATTAGGAATTTGATTATGATTATGTGATTGTGTCGGTGTAAGTTGATAACTTAAGTTTCAAAGTTGATAATGCGGTCCTTGAGTTATGAAATATGATTGACACAAATTATTTGTAGAGTTTAGGGTTTAGTGTTTAGGTCTTGATAATGTAGGTCTTGATATTGTGTTTGGTGTATGAAAATTTGCTTGTTTTGCAAAATGGTTGGAAAAGAATTTGTTGTCAATGCTAGAGAAGTAAGGGTATGTTTTTCTGAATAGTTGATTTGTTGTTAAAGATGTGATTGTATGTGTACCAAAGTAATTAGTTTGTTGTTTTCATTTGCAGATTACATTCAGACATACGGTGGAAACTAAATATATTGCTGAAATTATTCGTATGCTAACTTTGTTTCAATGTAAAAAAATTGAGAAGACTACTTTTAAATGACTTCTTAGTTTGGAAGAGTCGTCGTATATTTCAAGTACCATTCTACGTTAATTGTTTAGTAGGTGGGTAAATGACAACATATGCTTTAGGAGAAAGCAACATTTGGTGTCATTTAGTCCTCTAGATGTACGTATTGGGAAAGGTTTTATGGGAGCATCATGGATGAGTCTGAAACAAACAATGGTGGTTGGTTATATTGAGCATAATATCACCTATGAAGGTGTTGATTATGGCTAGCTTTATCGGACTCTTACCTCAGGTGGCGATGGAGACAATATTAAATTTGTGCATATTAAGATGACATTTTTTTTTATTATTGACTTTATGGACTTAAAACATGGTTTGTTGATGTTATGTTTGTGTTTATGTAGAGTGGTAGTTGAGGTAAATAGACAAATATTTTCCAACAACAAATTTATATGCGTCTAAAATAGTTGAACCTATGTCAACCTATTCTAAATAGCCATATGAGATAGAAATGTATGGAGTTGACATAGTTTTTTTTTATGGAGTTACTAACCACTTCCATTAGGCGTGTGTGAAAAATAGAAGCATAAATGTCCACAAAAATGAATCTAGGTTATCATTAGTTCATTAATCCCTAATTTAAGTACATGCAACAAGTTGACACATTGGAGGATTGATTTATGATTTTTAATTAAGACCTTAGTTAGTCATTGAATCACACACAATTGTTATAAGTGCACACCACTCACCGAAATGGTAGAATTGGTTGTTCCTACCCACATTAGTGACCACCGTCCATAAACCTATACTGATGTGGCCATATAACTAGGGTAACCACTAATTGTTAAGTTCATAACTTCACTTTATGAAAATTCCTAGGCACATCAGTTAATCGCGTACCTAAACACAACTCATAGTGTCCATATAAGTAGGGGTGGGTAACCACTTTTTTACGCTCAGGTGCAAGCCTTTTGCTTAAAAGACATTTATTATTGGAGATATGAAATATTTTCAATATGGAGTTCGTTGGGAAGTAGCGTGACACAACCCAAGTCGACCTCATTTTCGCTCAAGCGAAACTTATTGCACTCATGCGAAACTCCTAGGAGTAATACTCATTTCAACCTTGATTTCGCTCAAACGAGTTGTTTATCGCTTGAGTGACAATAGACCACGGAGTTTGTTAATTTTTCAACCTCATTTTGCTCGCATGAAAATGTACTCTCCTAAGCGAATATGAGCTTTGAAATATTGGTCCTTTCAACCTTGATTTCCTTCAAGCGAGATGCATATCGCTTAAGGGACATTGGAAACTAGGATGTTTGATTTTCGGTCTCAATTTCTCTGAAGCGAAGTTGGTCTCGCTCAAGAAAATATGTGCCTTGGTAGTGTTGCTGCTTTCGACCTTGATTTTTCTCAAAAAAGTGGTCTATCGCTCAAGCGACATTGGAGTTTGGGGTCTTTGATATTCAGAGTAATTTTTGATTAAGCAAAAATGGCATGCCTCAAGCAAAAGAGGTGGTTTACTTTATTTACAAGGTTTTGACAGTTACAATTTTAAATTGTGTATGCCCTTATAATGTGCATCCCACGATCCTCCATTAATCCCTTGAAACGTGTTGTCCTTCAACCTCTTCATATTGTAGCACCTTTCTTCTTCCAGTACCATAAAATGATCAAAATCAAACAAGTAGGTAAATTTCCATGGCATTTGTGGTGCATGTTAGGGTGGTGATAAAAATGAACATGTGATGTCTCCTTCATGTTAAGGTGGTGTACATGAATTGGTCCCTTTTGTAGTTGGTTTAGGCAACCATGTAATTGTTTGGTAGGATTGGTATGTTTAAGGGAGATATGTGGTTTGTTCCAATGCCAACTTAGTGGATGATAGATTGATGAATGCAATGCCCTATAATTGTTTGAACATTTTCCTAGTCATATACATTGTTCTTTTCGTCTGAGTGGAAAGCGATAGGTTTGTGCTATGAGAAAGATTGAACTTGATTTTGTTATATTGTGTCGTGTTACTTAATTTGGTTATATGAACTGATACAAACTTTGTTTGACTGTTTTTGCAGATGCCACCAAGGAGAAAACCAAATAAGCCATGTTACCTTCTAGGTTGACACTCCCTTCATGTGTACATATTACTTTCTTCAGTTTTGACATTCATTTCACCTTTTGGTTCGTTGCAATCATTAACCATCCCCAAATCTCATAATTCGCTTAAAATTTTCTATACCTTCTCAATTAGTGCCTCCTGATCTTCAACATGACGAGTCAATTCTTCTTTTTCTACAACAATACGTGTCGCATCATACCTTTTTTTTCTTCTCCTTAATTTTAGGCCTCACTTGTTCGAACACTTCTTTCAAAGTGTCATGACGAAGCTCTTCCTTTGACACAACCAACTCACCGATAACATGTTCATCAACAACAAAGCTTTGGAGGCCCTTTATTTTTTGAAAAGGCTAGAACTTCAATCTCTTAACTCAACAACATTCTCTTAAGCAACAATATCAAATGTGGGATTGCAAATCTCCAATTCAATTTCCTCTTTACATCGATTTTCCCTTTTCTTTTTCTTTAGTGGGTGGATCCTTATGTCTTAACAACTTTTTCTCAGATTCATCAATTGACTAGGTTTCACATTTTCTCTTGTATTCAACACAACCACAAAGAAACTTGGGATGCAATTTTGATTGGTTCAGATATAAAGCTCTCTTTTTTCTTCTTGTCGTTTAGTTTGGGTAATGAATAAATTTAATTCAGTTTAAGAATTTAATTTAAATGAAATCATAATGGAGAAGAGTGTTAGAATACTAGATTACACTTGTAAATAAAACTGTCACTCTGTATGCCACATACTCACTAGTTAACGTCGTTCATGACAATCTAACAAAAGAGACCAAATTGCATACTTTTTAAAAAAACTTGGGACCAAATTGATTTTTTAAAAAATCACTGTAGTAAATTGAATATTGACCTTAAATGTAGGGACCAAAGAGGTAATTAAAACGTTTTTTATTAGCAAAGAATAAATAAAATAAAATGAGATACTTCAGGGGTGTCCAAACACTTATACAAAAAATGACCAAGGCTAAACTAACACCTAACCAACATAGGTTCCATCAAACTCTATAAATCAACAAGTCAAGCCTAAAAAAACAAAAAGGAAAGAAAAAAGATAAGAACAATAAAAAACAAATACATCAAGCCTCAGAAGACCTTAATAAGACCCTAACTACCTTCCAGCTGCAAGTGAAAACGAAAACATTACACAAGAAACACCCCCTAATAACAAAAAAAAACCCACAATTAACCCTCACCCCAATGACAAGACAAACAAATAACCCTCACCCAAAATAGCAAGGCCAAAAACCTACGCAACATGAGAACACCCCATATAAGAAGCCATCCTACAATCTTCTCCTTCTTTAAAACAAGAATCTTTACCAACACACTAAACAAGTTAAGTCAACCGGGAGCCAAAATACTCTTTCCAAAGCAACAAAAGTCTACATAAACATAAACTTGCATTGGAGAATACAACAAACCTTCCAATCCTGGACAAGAGATTAGATATACAATCCACAAACATCATTTTTTCAAATACTTCATAAAACACATGAGATCCACGCACCAATCCGAGTAAGAGAAGTCTGTCAATCTTTCCTTATCTGTAACCCAAGACCAAGATTTCCTTTGAACCACAGTAAAAACCTCTTAAAGATCTACTCTCCCATTCTTAAAGATACACCTATAACTATGATTCCAAATTTCACCTATAACTTCTACCTAGATCCCCCCAACATCTATTAGAAGCTTCCTTCATACCAGTGCTTAAACAACATAAAATGCATTTGTGCATCATAATGGTACATCGAGTAGAACCCTACCCACTTAAAATAGAGACCCCAAATTCTCCAAGATACCTTACACTAGAAGAAGAGATGATTTATCGTTTCCTTTTCCTCACCATACAAGGGACAATGATTGCGTCAAAGGAGATTGTCCTTAGTAGCAATTGTATTAGTCAACACCCTCCATGTTGTAACTTGCGTCAAAGGTAAAGTCTTTAACTTCCAAAAATCCACAAAGAAATCCCCAAAAACGAATTGCTTATCCCCCTTTAGAGAATTATAAGCTACCTTCACAAAGAACACTGCATCCCTCCAAATCCAGTTATCAACCATATCTTCACCCTTTTCCACTAACCTCTATCTTGTTATCCAATAATTGCAGTAATTGATAAGCTTGACTAGATTCCCACACAAAGAGAGTCATTCTCCACCCCAACTTCCACGACCAACTATTATTAATCCATTCACCAATATGTGATAAGGTGCAACCAACATCTAAAGAGACCGAAAACAACCTAGGGAATTTTTCATTAAGGATTCATTATCCACCCACTTATCATCCCAAAACCTAATTTCTTTCCCATCTCCTACTACCCACATTCCTTTGTCTTCAAAATTGTTACCCGATTCCACTAAATTCCATATTTTGCTAAGGTACCTCCACCATAAAGATTCCTTATTAATACTAACCTGGGACCTTAAATTTCTCCAACCACCCTATTTCGAATCTAAAATCTCTTTCTAAGAAATGCTCTTTTCAGACTTAGGTCTCCAAATCCGTTTACCCAAAAAAGCATAATTAAACCTTCTTATATCTATAACCCCTAAACCAACTTTATCTTTCGACTCGCAAACCTTATCCCATGGCACCCAGACTATTTTCCTACCTTTTGAACCACAACCCCACAAAAAGTTCTTTTTGTATCCTTTTTTACTTCACCATAGTAACCAACTTACGAAAAACAGAAATGTAGAAAAGTGGTAAGGAGGTAAGGAAAAACTTGATGAGGCATAATCTGCCAGCCAAAGAAAGGAATTTACCTTTCCAGGATCCCAGTCTGCTCTGTAACTTATCAAACACCCCTTCCTAGAAAGCACGCCTCTTATGATTCCCTCCTACAGTCACCCAAGATAAGTAAAAGGGCCTTCATAATTCCGCAATTAAGGATTGTTGCAAAGAACACAATGTGATTAGCGTTCACCCACTCCATCAACCTTACTCTTAGAATAATTAATTTTAAGACCAAAGGCGAGTTCAAAACACTTCAGAATTGTTTTTAAAGTCATAACACTCTGGGTATTGCAACATACTCACATTTATCTGTCTTTCACCAACCTCAATGCTCTCCACAAACTTCTTCTCTTTCGCCTGTCTAACCACCCCTACTAGCCCCTCGGCCGCAATAAGAAAGAGGAAGGGTAAAGGGTCCCCTTACCTTAGACCGTTTTTTGGTTTGAATTCAGTAGTTGGGCTACCATTTACTAGCTTTGAAATCAAATAAGATTCTTGGAAATTCTTTATCCATTCAATCCACTTTTCACAGAAACCCAATCTTCCTAACATATAATATATAAACTCCTAACTTACCGAATCATAGGCCTTCTCATAATCCACCTTAAATAGCACATGTTCTTTGTTTTTCCTCCTTCCTTCCTCAAGGGTCTCACTAGCTACCAACACACAACAACCCCCTTCCTTCAAGAAAGACATATTGCCTATAATCAATAACTTTGTCTAATACCCTTTTCAACCTCGAGGAAAGGATTTCAAAGACAATTTTATACATACACCCCACAAGGGTATAGTCATTAGAAAAATACTTTGGTTGTTGGGCGAGCATAATTTTCACTGGACAACTAAATTCAATGGGCATGCAGGTGGAGTAAGTTCTCGCTCAACGAGTGATTTTTATCAAAACTCCCCCAATATATATAGTCATTGGACGAATACTTTAGTAGTTGGGCGAACAAAATTTTCACTGGGAAACTAAAGTTCAATGGGCATGTTGAAGCCTTTGGCTGGGCGAATTGTAACACATGCTTAATTTGCTAAATGAGTCAAAGTGTTGGCTGAGCGAAAGAGTAATTTCTAAACTTTGAAAAACAAGATTTTTAAATGTTTCTAAATGCTAAAATTTGTTTATTTATTTATCAGATTATTATATTTTTGATCAATTTGGGTTAATGTTATTAAATGTGAGAGATGATGAATAAAGGATAATATTAGTAATTAAAAGATGAAATGAGAGTGTATGATGTTATGGTTGTGATAAAATATATGATTTATGGAAACATGATTATTTGCAAGAGGGAATACTATGTTGAGATGTATTGAATTGAAGATTCTCAAAGAAAATATTCTAACTCTAGTGATATTGGAATCACAGATGAAAATATCAGGTGGTGAGAGGCAAATGAGGTTTCTATGACTTAGTCTTTGGTATGAAAAAAAACTGTGTCTGGTAAGTCCCATAGATTTACCCTATCATATGAGTGGACCGAGTTCATGTTATGCAACTTTATTGTAGTGATAAATTAGTGAAAGTAATATGATATACGCAAATATCTAAATCTAATTCAACACATGAGTCTTATGAAAATAAAGTAAAGTGTTTGTGATGTATCATGACATTATGTAGCCTTTTGATTTAGAGATAGACATTTGATTTCCGATAGATGTTTAATGAATAAATTTAGATTAAATCCATGAGAGTATATAGACGAGACTTGGTTGAAATGTATGAATTATCACTTTAAAATATATATTAATTTTAATAGAGGCATCTACATAAGTTTGTTTTTAAAATTCTATCTTACTTGTTTTGTATGTTTCTACGTCTTTTATCAACTGTGATAATAATGTGTTACATATAAACATATAATATAATGTTGCAGGATGACCATAACGAGGATGTTACAACTAAACTAGAATTTAGTCCAAACTATTAAATAAAATATACTTACTTTGATTATATAAATTAAAATATAACTTAAAACGTTTGATTTTCCCTTCTCGGTTAGAATCTCCTAAATTTAACTTATATTATTCAAATAATTAAATAAAAAAAAACATTCATATCAAACTATTATTTTTTTTACATATATTTTCTTTACCTTCCTTTCTTTTAATTTGTTCTCTTTTAGTTTTGTTGTAGTTTATATACTTTCAATTTATAAGTATCATATGGATATAATTGTAACGAACTTAATTACATATATAATCACCAAGATAAGTACTTGGAGAAAGGTATAGAAGAAGGCTACGTTAACCATAGCTTAAAAACTAGTTTGATGAAATAAAGTTGAGAAATGACTCGTTATTTTCATAATTTTTTTGTAAAACGAACTTCCGAGTCTTTAGACTGTTATAATAGGTTTGGTGATTGTGTGCATAACAGAATAATTTTTCAGATCTAAAACAAACTCTCCTATTTCACTGTGTTGACTTTTGAAAATTTCGAAATCTGAGGATCAAGAAAGATGGAACGTACAAACCAACAAAAATACTGATATCATTGCGTAACTAAAGAAGCAACCACAGGGAGATGATCCAATGGAAACAAGATCTGCAAAACGCAAGAAAATGGCTCAAATTGTAGCGAACGATGCCAAAGCAGCCACGGATCGGATCAGTGATCTCCCTGATGCAGTTCTTCATCATATGCTTTTCTTACTTCCCATAAAATGTGTTGCACAAATGAGCATTCTTTCCAAACGATGGAAACATTTATGGTGCACTTTTCCTGACCTTGATTTCAGAACCCTTGACCCGTTTCAAATCTCTTCCAAAAATGTTAAATTTGTGGAGTTTGAAAAGCCAAGGCAACCTTTGGATTTGTCACGGATGGATTTCGTCTCACAAGTTCTCTCCATGCGTGACAAACACTCAGACATTAGGGTTCTTTGTTTTCGTGCACGTTTGAGTTTTTCACGGTTAAATGGTTTGATTCGTAGGGCTATTAGGCATAACGTTAGAGAGCTTGATATTGAAGCGTCGACAGTGTGTACAGATGATTACTTCAACTTTCCTAGATGTGTTATTGGGAGTGAATCTTTAAGGGTTTTGAAACTAAAATCAGGTTTTCGATTGCCTCCATCATCAGTTATGAGGCATGGCTTTCGATCTCTTCAAACCTTGTCTCTTTCGGTAGTTATTTTGAACAACCAACCTTCTCTCACTGATTTGTTCTCTGAATCGTCCTTTCCTCTTCTTAAAACTCTCAACCTTGATGCATGCTTCGGGTTAAAATATCTTCATGTTGGATGTAGGGCTCTTGAAGATTTCAACTTAGAGAAATGTTATGAGCTAGAGGGTTTGGACATCTCATGTGCAAAACTTGAGAGAATGAGATTGGTGAGATGTTTTGATGCCTATAGTGACCAGAGTTGGGTAAAAATCAATGCACCCAAGCTTGAGCATTTGTGTTGGCAGCATAATGCTGTCACTGACATGGCTATGTTTGAGCCTTCGAATTTGTTGCATGAGGTCACAGTTGGTTTCTATTTATTGACAAGAGATAATAGTCGGAGTAAGCTTCAAAGTGCTGTTGATCTATTATCTGGACTATCTCGTGTGCGTTCCTTGTCTCTTGAAAGGCAAACTATTGAGGTAAACTTCATTTTCTCTTTAGGATCACACTCAAATATATGAAACTTTTCAGTATTCTGCTGTCTTCTGCAAGAGTAATGCTCAATTTGTTTGTATCAATCTATGTTTAATTTACTCTTTTTAATACTTAAAACTCACTTATCTTATTCCTCAAAGATATAAAAAAAGTCACTTATCTATATGCTTCTCATTGTGTGAGAAAACAAAGTATAAAACATAGATGAAATATTACAAATGTTATCTTCTAATTAGATTTATAGTTTTATATAGATAAAAAAATATATAAAAATTTGCTATGCGTTACTAGACTGATTTTAACTAATTAGATAATGATATACTAGTTTTGTAAAAGAAATTTTATTCTTTTTTGGATTTTTATCTTTTTTTTTTTACTAAAATAAAGTTATTTTTTTTTAAAATTATGAATATGGAAAAGTCGTGTCAACACGATTCTATTATGAAGTTATTGTGACATGATCTATGATACATCAAAATAATGTCGTGTACAACTTTTTTATATCTGTAATTTTTTTCAAAAACAATTATATTTTAGTAAAAACTGAAAAAATTACTCTACTATAATTAGGAAAAAAAAACACATTTTTCCTTTTTTTTCTAGATTTTTTGAATTTCCAAATTACAATAGTTCCAACTCATAATATCCCATTATACCTTAGCTAGTAGTACCCTTTCTTCTGTTGTAACATTTTTCTTATTTACTGCGTACTCAGAAGTACTTTTAGATATGAAGAAAAAAAAGAGAAATACATGTTTTTATAAATTAAAATTATTTTATACATGGGTTGTAAATATACTTTAAAAGATAATAAAAAAGTTTTAAAAAAATAGTTTATGTAGAAATTTATTTTATTTTCTTAAAATATTTATGGAGAAGTTTATTCATATTTTTAATCATATTAAAAACTATTGAATAAAAATGAATTTTAAATCTTAAGCACATTTCAAAATCTCGGGAAATCTTAACATAAAATTGATTCACCTATTGTTTAGTTTGTTTCTTTAATGTCAAAGAAGTTACATCATTATCTATTTGGATTAAGATCTGCTTAGCAATGAAGATTACGGTTATATTTTAGGGGGAAACTTTATAGTTAAGATACATCGAAAAAAAATTATATTTAATTTTTTTTTTCGACAATAAATTAATTAAATAAATAAAGGAAACACTTTAGATTTATTCTCTTTTGGATTTTTGTGAATATACATTCCGTAATAGGAATGCTAGTAATTCTGTTGGTTGAATTGGGTTGTATTTAGTTTAATCTTCAGTCCAACATAATAATTTTTATTGAGTTGGTATTTTTTTTTAATAATTCAACGTAACCTAGCTATGATTGGATCGAATTAATTTGGATCATTGAGTTGAATAATTAACAAAATATTGTCACGTTTTTAGCCATTAAACAAACTCAGGTAACACCACTATTTAAAATGTGAACACAAATAACAATTCTTAAAATACTGAGATATCAAAATAATAACCATAAATATATTTCATAACTCATGAAATATAATCCAAAAGAAGATGTAACATGCGGAATATATTTTTATAATAGCATTTGGTTTGAAATATTTACTCATAATAATATTTATAGAACACAATATTCATATTCTAATCAAATATAAAATTGTTTTTAAATAATAAAATTATTATATAAATAATATTTTTGTTATAACTTATAGGTAAATTAGGTTGAGTTGAATTTCAAATTCATAAAGTCGTTACTTAATCCAATTTTAGTTGGATAATTGATCAATGTCACATAAAAAAATTGGATTAATTTGAGTTAATCAAGTTGATAGATTGATTTATAACTTCTTTACAACCATATAGTAGAGCAATATTTAACTTTGATTCATGATTATAGTCCATTGATGAACTTATATACAAGAATATCTGTTTTTTTGCATTTAACTGTTGACTGTGAAATACATAGATTTGCAACCTTCATCACTTTCTTTCTTTGACTACCTGCAGATTCTATCAAATAATCACCTCCTTTTTCAGCCCTTTTATGATCTGAAACATTTAGAACTGCAAACTGGTTTCAACAAAAGCAATATTCCGGGATTGACATGTCTTTTCAAGAGCTCTCCCACTCTCAACACTTTGATTCTGAAGATCATTCACGAACATAGGATTGAAAGAAAAGTAAGCCATATACTAACATTTACTGTTAATTATTTCAAGCTTCCTCATCTGCAGAATTCATCGGAGTTTGATTATCTTTTTTCATCGAATTCAGGAATGGAATAGAGACTTGTGGGACATGACTATCTCTGAGGGAGAGCAGTATTGGGAGTCTCAGATCAGAACTCTGGAGTCTTTTCTACAACACTTGAAAGTGGTCAAAATCCATGGATTTCTTGATTATGAGAATGAAGTTGCACTTGCAAAGTTTCTCCTTAAGCATGGAAAAGCATTGGAAGAAATGGTATTACACACAGGACATTGCAACGCAAGAGACACTCTTAGGCGACAAAAAATAAGGTCACAAATGATGGGGTTCTCTTGGGCTTCTTCTAATGCAAAAGTCGCATTTCAGTAGCATCTTCTCAAGAAAAAAACTTTACTTTTAGTTGTTCAGAAACAAAACAATTTTTTTTTTTATTTTTTTCAACAATAAAATATTTAAATTTGGGATCTCTTGTTTATTTATCTTGTACATTGGACTGAAATATGTGTAATTTATTATTTATTTGAAAAAAGATTTTGACTACTTGCTTAATATAAGTTCTTTCTTTTTGTGATAAAATGTACATATTTTACATTAAGCTATTTCTCTATAAAAAAAAAAACCACGGAATATTTAAATAGTTATTATGGAAGATAACTTTTAATTGTAACAAAAATATTTTGTTGAGAAAAAATATATAATATTCTTAAAGATAAAAATATAATATAATATTTTGAAAGAAGAAAAAATATCTCACGCACAAAACTGACACAACACACACAAATGCACACCCTAGAGATGACTTGTCCCTCTTAAAGGAGTTGAGTTTAAAGCCAAGTCCCTTAAATGAACAAAAAAGTTTCAACCACTTGTCATATTATGATTTTTATTATAATAATAATAATTATTATTAATAATATTAATATCATTTATATTATTATTATTAATATCATTTATATTATTAATAATATTAATATAATTTATATTATTAATATCATTTAAATTATTAATATTATTAAATATTGTAAATATTATTAATACTATAAAAATTATTAATATTGTCTTTAACTCCACATGTCCCCTTACTTCCACCTAATTGCCTGCAAAACCATACAAACAATCGATCTGGTGACAATTGTAGTTTGTTGAATGTTGACCAAAACATCACATCTGCTGAGCTCCCTTGGTCAATGAGACCCGGTGTACCCTTCTCCATGCGGTGACCACCGAGATCACCACTGGATCATTATCATGGGGGACCACGCCCCTCAAGTCAGTATGAGTGAAGCATAGGTTGGGCTCGGCGGGCTGATCACACGCCCAGGCGCCCCCATTGTCATTACCTCCCTTGCATATTTCTTCCGTTGGGTAGCGGTGCAACCTCCTTCGAAAAATCCTCCAGAGATGGTGTTGATTTCGCCATGGATAGGCACCTCAAGCCTTTGCTCCTTCGATGACGATTCTTGCTTTCATTCCTCCTGACCTCCCACCAAATAATCTTGCAGAGGGCCTACCTTCATCAGCCCTAACAACTGATACTTAAGGATTATGCAATTTTTCATATCTTGCCCAAAGGCATTGTGGAACTCGCACCAAGTATTTTTACCTGACCCCAAAACCTTGTCTGTCTTTGGGGGAAACGTTAGTTTGCTCACTATGTCGAGCAAGGCAAGCAACTCCTTGTACGACACCTTGAACTTGGGTCAATAAGGTTGGTCGTTTATCGACTTTGACTCGTAAGGCGTCCCCCACACCGACGACCTCTTCTCCGTTGCAGTTTCGTGTACCCTCATGGGTTGGGTACGACTTCCATCGTGTGGCTTGTATTGCCCAGCACCTGCGTTCCCGCACTTCGTTGTCACAGTTTCCTTCGCGGCGATGTGGGCAATAGCTCGCCGCCTGATCTCACTGAAAGTCCTTGGTCAACTTCTTATCAAAGAATCGCCGAATGCTCCTGACACAACCCCTCGCACAAAGGCGTAGAGCATCAAAGCTTCATCCTGGGTGTTGAGCTCTGCCACAAATGCACCAAACCGGTTCAGGAAATCCTTTAAAGGCTCTCCTTGCCTTTGCTTCACCTCAAATAGATCGAAGGGAACAAGGGGTGGAGCCTGGTTGACAATAAATTGTTCCCTGAACAACGTGGAGAATTGGTTGGACGAAGTTATGTGGCCATCTGGGAGGCCAATGAACCAGCGCAGTGTCGTACCCGTAAACGTTCCCATGAGTAACTTACAGTGCATAGCGTCTGTGCCTCCCAAAATCATCATCTGGGCATGGAAAGCCTTGAGATGAGCCTCTGGATATTCTGTACCTGTGAACATAATTTTAGGAGTCACGAAGTTCATTGGTACCTCAACCTCCATGATTGCCTGCGAGAAGGGCATTGGACGGGTTCTCTTTCGGGTAGGATGGATCTGCTCTCCCATGGAGCGTTCTCCCAAACTTTGTAAATCCCTATGCAACTCCTCGTTGGTTTTGCGTAACTCATCATTGGTGACACGCGAAGCGTCCAGCTCGATCCTGAACTGTTCTTCCCTGTGAGCCTGTTCGGCCTTAGATGTCGTCATCGACTCTTGGAGAGCGGTGAAGTTCTCCATAAGTTGTTGTATAGTGAGGTCGTCGCCTCTTTCTGATCTTATGGGACCTTGTCTAATTGTCCTCATGCTGCTCAGTAGCTTCAATCACAAATGTGGATGGGACCTAGTTTTATCGGGCCCCCGGTGGGAGCCAAATGTTCTTGTCGGTTGACTTGGTCGCCAGTAGACTTTTGTAGGCAAGCTCAGACTTCGTCTGCCTCGTGGTGGAACTCGTGCTTTCCTTAATGTCTGGACGTTGTTCCTGTTAAAACAGAGTGTGCCCTGATGGTCGATCGCACTCCGACGATAAAGTCAGTACAAGGCTATAATAAACAAGAAGTATCTAATTTAATGCTTAGTAAAGTGTTAGCCAAGCGTTAGAAACAACGTACCATAACCAAGGATCTTGAGTCCCTTTTATAGAGTGTTGCTAGGTTACCTCTTGCGGTAACAACTTTTGTTACGAGAATCTTATCTCGAGTAAGGACATAGTCAATGGGAGAAGATCCCGCTTCAGTGTATGTAATCTTAACAGCACAGCTGCGCAAAATCTTATCTCATAAGAGTGTATCGAATCTTAATAGAATAATCACCTGGATACCCATTTGGGTATCGTTCCCCAGGATCAAATTTATTTTCAAGTACATTTACATGCTTTGTGTATCATAGTACCATGCAATGTTATTATGCGTCATCATGCAAATACTCTTTCAAGCCCTAACGCACTTTGGGCTTAAGCTGATAGAATACCTTTTACTTTTTATAGACCCAAATGCACTACATGCACCCCTAGGCCCATTTAACACACTTTCGCTGACCTACCAGGCCATATACGAAAGATTATATCAATACACGATTGAGAGTTAATATGCACGTACCTGAGCTTAGTCACGTACCTCTCGACCCAACAACTGAGTTGACCTGCCTGTCATAGATGCCGATGCCCGAACTCCGAAAACTGAGCTCTACGGACTCTGGTCCACTACAATATTATTAATATAATTTATATTACTAATAATATTAATATCATTTATATTACCAATAATATTAATATCATTTATATTACTAATATCATTAATATAATTTATTTTATTAATATCATTTATATCATTAATAATATTAATATCATTTATATTATTAAATATTGTAAATATTATTAATATTATAAAAATTATTAATATTATAAACATTATAATATTTATAATATTATTAATATTAATAATATTATTAAATATTGTTAATATTATTAAGTATTGTTAATATTATTAAGTATTGTTAATATTATTAATATTAAAAATACTAGAGAACACATGCGCTCTCTCACCTGTGTATCCATATTTTTTCTTTATTATTTGTATATATCTATGTTTAATATTAAAATTAAAATAAACAATGTCATTATTCACACACTTATATTAAGACTATAAATTTATAATTCATTTTAATAAATACGAATACATAAGGACACATAAATTATCTAAGTACACCTAATGATATATTGTGAAGAAAACATACTCAACATAGCAGTTATATATAATAAATTTATAAATGTCATACAAAATTATAACATAGAAGAAAACAATAACTTACAATGTCATGGTTTTACAGGAAGAAATTTTAAAATATCAAATAAAGATTAGTATTCAAGATGTCTTTCATTTTCTCTGTGATTCAAAAATCTGCATCTTTTAATGTTGTATATTTTCATTTTTTAATATTTGCAGCGTGTATCGGTATTTTTAAATATTTGACCGTGATTCTTATTTTTTAATTTTATCATAAACCTATGTGTATTTGCTACCTAATATATATTTAAAAAATACAAATATACATGCACAGTCAAATATTAAAAATTAAAATACATAAATATGATTAGAATACACAAATACGTCAAATATTAAAATATGCATATAAATTTAAATTTATGATAAATTAAAAAATGCCAACATATGTGTTTCCGTTAATAATAATAATTAATTAATTATTAAAATTTGAGGTTAAAAGATAATAGATAACATAATTATTTACTATTCAAGACTTGATTTTTTTACGACACAGTATTTTGATGATCATTTGTTAGAGGGAAATAAATAAAAGATTTATTTTAAAAACAAATTTTATTTTAAAAATAATTAATTATAAATATATAAATTTCAAGACAATTACTTTCTGTACAAATAATTATATTAACATAATATATAAATAAAGTTATTAATATAAAAGATATACAAAAACTAATTATAATATGTACGCTTTTTCAGAATTTTAATATTTTCTAAATATAATTATCAATATATTTATATATATATATATTAATTATAAATTATTATTTTTAAGAGGAATAAATATGGTATAATATTTGTTTTATTAAAGTGAATTAAATCATTTATATTCTTTTCGGTAGATGCTTATAAATATATAAATTATAATCTTTTACTATTTAAGTGTTATAATTTAAAATTAACCTTGAAATATAATCACTAAATATACTAAACAACACTTCAATAATATTTAAAAAACAATTTTACTATAATTTGACTATAAGATCACTATAATAATTTTCTTAACATTTCAACTCTGGAAACATATCTCGTGATATATTTTCTTAATCTTATGTTCAATATACACCACTTAGAGGATCCACTGAATCCCTAACCCTAATCTTTCTTTTTTTTTTCTTCATTATCGTTTAAGTTCAACATAGATTTTTTTTTCTTATGATAATGAATCCTCCCTTTCAACCTAATGCTTCAATTTTTCAAAAATGAAATTACAAAAATATAGAAAGGTTTCAAAATTCTATTGAAGATAAAAGTTATGCAAGAAAACAAATAATAATATTAGTAAAAAGAAATATTTCAAGGATTAATAATAAATTGTAGTAATTAGATATATACTGACTGTATAATAGATATCAATCTCCTCCACTATTATAAAAGGTAAAAGGTTAAGATATTTAAAAGTTGCAGATTAGAAAAAAAAATACTGATTCTGAAAGTCATATATCCATTTGACTTTGATACAAATCTAAAATAATAAAAGGAATCTCAAACAACTAAATCAAACAAAATACTTTTATTCATTTTAGAATTACGGTTATCAGAAGAGCCATCAAATCTTCTTTTGTGCACTCACATAAATATAATAATCACGGAACAACAAGTAATTATTAAAAAAAATTACTTAAAAACATCATGTGAAAGAAGTTGTCACAACATGTATTCTGATTATGTATGTGACTTGATGATGACTCTCTACGACAAGTGCACTGCGGTGTCAGAAGTAATAATTGTCCCTAAGGACGGATATCGATCCCACAAGGAATGATGAATTATCGAGTACAATAATCGCTAAATATAGCACAAAACAAGAAAAAAGTTTTGAATTGGTTATGTTGGCAGTGATCAATAAGAGATCAAACAAAGAATTAGTTGCTTCAATTAGAAAAATAGGGATTAGGTTTCATCTCTCTCACTCTCATGTATTTTGATTAGCATGTTAATATTAAGTTCTTTGATTGAAATTGATGCCCGTAGAAAATTCATTTATATCGATCTCTCACATATAAAATCCTTAAGAATGTTTCCTAAGTATTGATCTCTCGCATATTTATAAAAACAACTTAGAATAACACTCAGACGTTAATGGCAATTAACATTCCGAGTCTATCCCTAACACTCAAATATGTTAAGTATTGTTGTTTAGGTCTGAACCCTAAAAATACTTTTCGGTTAGATTTAAGATTCTCAATTTGTCACGGAAAGTTAAAAGTAAAACAACAATACCAATAATCAATCAAGAACTGAATATTAATATATAAAATATCACCTCAATACATAAGAGTTTGAACAAATTACTCTCAATCCCAAAGAGTAGAATTAATCATGCATACCTCTAGTACCTTCCATTCTCCCAACTGGGTTACAATTCGCTTTATGGTGTTTTCCTATCAATATGGCATCTAGGGTTGAGCCTCCAGCCCCTTATTTATCCTAGTTTTCTAGGGTTAGGTCGCTTCTTGTGTCGCGCTAATGGGGTAAGTGATAAAACATAAATAAATGCCCAATCTTTCTCTCCATTTTTTTCCGTTCTAGGACCTTTCAGCTTTCTCTTTTTAGCTCAAATTATTCTCCTTTACTCCAAATCTTCAATCTTCCCTAAAAATATGTAATTAACACCAAATTTAAGAATAAAATGCTCTTATTAAAATAAACCTCATATAAAATGTATAAATTCATAAATTAAGAATTATTTTATATGTAAATTAGCAATAAATTCTCATAAATCTATATATTTTAATATGAAATATTACTAAAATTAGAGACTTATCACCCGATAATACAAAACTATTGTATATAGAATAAGCATGTATCACTTCCATCATTGGTGCTCGGCACATTAGACACTTTCTTCTACTGTGGTGCAAATTATTTGCACATTTTGAACATGTTCCACATCTGCAAGACAAATACAACATCAATATGTAAGTGATTTACATCAGATACTAACAAAATTACTAATTTGTCAAAGTAAGACTCATCAACAAAGGTTGAAACTTAAAGAGATGAATATACAATGAAATCAACCTTTCACATTTTCCCATAATCAACGAAGAGACTCTTAAAGAAACAAACCAAAACTTACTCAATCATCTTTCTCTTAGGAATATTGAAGGTATTGTCTCCTCTACCAGTGATTTTTATGTCTTTCACTACTCTTTCATCGTCATTTTAAAGTATAGTGCCACCATCCACACTCCAACAAAATGGCACTTGACTAACATGTAAGACATTGGCAAGTACATCCAAAACTGCAGAGTACAATAGTGGCAAACCCAAGTTTATGGTATTAGAATGTTTCAGATCATATTTTTTTCTATTATAGTTCAATCATTGCATATATACCACATATCCACAAATCACAACATCAATCTTTCAACAGACATGTATAAAAATCCCCCCAATACAAATTTATTTTTGTTCAGAACAAAGATAAAGTTGGCATCAAACAAATAATCTTTTGCCCTATACCAACAATAAAGAGAAGCACTCACTATATGCTTTCAATAGCGACATCGAAAGTTTCAGTGCAAGTCCTTGGCTCAAGTCATAAACATTTAGAGTAACCCTATGACCCTCCTGCAATCAAGTATCAAATTTTAGATGTTAGGGAGAAACATAAAACTATGAAAACAGACACATCGAAAACATCACTAATACCGCATACTAATGATAAAGTTCATACATTTTAGAAAACAGCTAACCTTGCCGGCTTTTGAGAAGAACTCATATACATCTCTTTGTTGCTTTCAATGGCATATGAAATCACCATAGCAAATATACAATCATAAAAAAAACACCAAATATCAAAATAAGTTAAAATTAAAAATTATTATAATTTAAAAAAGTAAAAAATAGGGCCATCCAAACCAACTTGATAGGCACAATGAGCATTGTCGTTCCTTTCTGAATCTACCTCGGTTCAACATCCTTTTGTAACACACAAAATTTTAGTATTAGAATAAATAAATAGAAACTTTGAAATAAATACTACATTGACATTTATAAAATTTGAACGACATATAAAAGAAAGCACTGAAGCATAACCGATGAATTTTCGATGAGTGATGTTGGTGGGTGCTGCAAATTTGAAAGAAGAAGTTGTCGGAGATTGACCCAAAAAAAATAAATGAATCCTCATTTTTTTTCTCTGTACCTGTGTGGGGGTTTAAAAATAAAGTAACCACAAAGGGGAACAAATTAATTAACTCTAACATTAAACAGAAAAAGAAAGGAACAAGTGACCTAATTTCTTCTACGCCTTGGTAGTCTTAACAACGAGTCAGAGAGGGTGAAGACGTGGAGGCGGACAAAGATGTGGATTTGGCAGAGCATTCTCCAGCTTTTGCGGGTGTTGGGTACGATGACTTCGACGATGATGATGTTGTCATCGATGAGAGGGGAGAGAATGACGGTGACAGAGCGTTCAATGTAGCCTGGTGTGAGTGTGGATGTTGCTGACGTTGATGGCGTTGGTGTCGTAGGTTTTGTAGGCTCACGGAGGAGGAGGACAAAGGAGCGACCGTGAATTCGACTATTTAAGCCTCCATGAAATCGAGTAGGAATTTGGAATTTGTCAGAATGCACTATGTTGATTCTTCAACATTTGTAGGATTGAAGTAAACTTTTATCTCACAATCGGTTTCAATTAAGAATAAAAAAGAGAGAAAGGAAATCCATAAAACCAAATCAAATTTGGAAGTAATCGCTTAAGTTTTAAAAATTTGTTAAATTTGAAAAAGTTTCAAAACGACTCACGTTTGACAACTGTAATAAATAAAAATAATAGAATAATCAACCTAAAATAATAAAATAAAATATTATAATATATAAAGATAAAATAAGAAAAAAAATATGTATATCAAAAGCAATTAAAAAAGAGGAAACCTCTTTATAGGTATTGATTATTAATATTATAAATATTATTAATATTATAAATATTATAAATATTACAATATTACAAATATTACAAATACAAATATTACAAATACAAATATTACAAATATTAAAAATATTATAAATATTACAAATATTATAAATATTACAAATATTATAAATATTACAAATATTATAAATATTACAAATATTATAAATATTACAAATATTATAAATATTACAAATATTATAAATAT
>Ga0123342_1004005_pt1 | contig 23028 bp, 12 predicted proteins | sample Turbeawhitnodule_FD_89960 | JGI IMG/M metagenome (GOLD analysis project Ga0123342, IMG submission 89960) | Root nodule microbial communities of legume samples collected from Mexico - Turtle bean Mexico white nodule | ecosystem: Host-associated > Plants > Roots > Nodule | place: Mexico: Nepantla... | reverse complement strand
CTCTGGGTTTAGAGTGAACCAGTATAAACCTCTGTGTGCATTCTCTCTATCCTTAATCTCTTTAAATTCAGTTTTAATATTTGTGAACTGGTATAAACAACCGATTGTTTCTGCGAAACAACCAATTGTTTTTCTGGTGTTGTGCTTATTTGCTTTGTGTTTTGGCAAACTGATTTCCTTATCAACTGGGTCTCAAAGTAATTTCATTCTAGACTTAAAAGTTTGCGAAAACCCTCTTTAAACCATTCACCCCCCCTCTAGTTTAAAGCCATACATTCTAACATAAACAACATGAAATGTATTTTTGCATTCGAATGATACACCGAGTAGAACCAAGCCACTCCAAGCAAAGACCCCATTATCCCCGAGAAATCTTACACTCGAAGAAAAGATGATTTACCGTCTCCTCTTCTTCACTACATAAGGGACAAAGATTACTTACCAAAACTATGTCACGTCGCATAAGATTGTCATTAGTAGTAATTGTATTAGTCAACACCCTCCAAATTGTAATTTGTGACCAAGGTAGAGTCTTTACCTTACAAAACTCCGCAAGAAAATCTTCATTACCACCTTACTCATCCCCTTTAGATGATTATAAGTTGTCTTCACTGTGTAAACTATAGACTCTGCATCCCTCCAAATTTACTTATTGGCCATACCTTTACTATTTTCCACTAGTCTCTTATCATCCAACAATTGTAAGAGTTGGTCTGCTTGACAAGATTCTCACTCAGAAGTCATTCTCCACCACATATTCCACGATCAATCATTATCGTTCCAAACACCAACCTATAATAATGTACATCCAACATCCAGAGAGACCGACCGAGAACATCTACCGTAAGAGTCAAAGTGCTATAACATTCATTTTATAGTAATTATATTTTCTTTATTTTATGATTGAATTTTTTTAGGGGTGCAAGTCCTAGTTTTCTCTTTTTTTTTATCTTACTTATTTGATTTTTTTATTATTACATTGATTTGACTTAAAAGTTATAATCGATGTGGAAACTGATTCCTTTTTCATCTTTAGTGAATCACAGAACTTATTGTTATTGAAGGAGAACTAATCTCTTATATCTTTAATTACTATTTATCAGGGAATTACATAATATATTTTTGTAGGAGAACTAATCTCGGAAATTTAGGATTTTCCAGACTGCATTGGATCTAATGGCCATGTAACCTAATATGCCTTTGGTATTAAAGCTATCATTTAGGTCGGAAAATACCTAATGCTAAAGAGCCCTTTCCTCGAGACGAAAAAGTTGTTGAATAAAAAAAATATTTTGATACCCACTTTTATAAATACATCTACATATTTTTTTAATAATAAAATATTAAATTAATATATAAATTAAAATGTTGAATACAAAATTATAAACTTGTTAATAGGTATGAGTCTAAAGGATTGTTAAAGTATATATCATCCTCTAAAAACAATTATATAAATATGGATCAAGGTAAGAGGGTGAGTGAGGTAGGTGTATGGGAGGAAGACATATGGAGTTGGAGGTTGAGGTGGAGAAGGACACGGTTCCAGTGGAAAGTGGAACAAGAGAACGAGCTGTTAACAACGGTAGATAGAGTTAGTCTGAGCAGGGAAGCCAAGGATACCTTGAGCTGGTGTGGTGATAGCTCAAGTATGTTTTCGGTGAAATCAGCGTATGAATGTGTCAATCAACGTTCTGGATGCAGACCGTGTCGGGTGTTTACGCAATTATGGCAGACTAAAGCCTTCCCTAATGTGTTGGTAACAGCTTGGAGGGTCCTATTAGATAGATTACCTACTAGAGCATGCCTTGTGAGAAGAGGGGTAACGGTCCCCTCACTACTGTGCGTGATGTGTGGCAGCGAGATTGAGTCAACACAACGTCTCTTTGTGATATGTAAAGTTGCTCAACGTGTATGGGATCGCTGTCTTAGATGGGTGGGAATACTGTATGTCCAACATTATGACTTGCAGTGTCATTTTGAACAATTTTGCTTACTCCAGATTAACCATAAACAGAATTGTGTATGGAAAGGCGTGTGGGCAGCGGTAGTACGGTGTCTGTGGGAGCAAAGGAATATAATTGTATTCAAACAAGGGGTAGTTTATGAGGAAGAAATTTTCCACTTAGCTCAAATCAAAGCATGGTTATGGATGAAATACAGAATGCACTCCTTTAATTATACCCTAGCAGAATGGCACCTAAATCCAATCCAGTGTCTTGTGAGCTAAAGGAGTTAAGAGGAGGGAAGTGAGGTGTATGGGGGTACTGGAAGAAGTAGCAGTCCTGGGTCAGAAGACGGTCAAAGGGGAAAGGAAAGTGGTTGGGTTGAGTCAAGATTCGGGAGTGGGAATAATTCTAACAAGAAGAATGTGAAAGTATTGGGAATGTCTACCGATGTTTAAGTTATGCAGAGAAGGTACTAATGCAGATAAGGTGGAACTTGATGTTGGCGCAGCTCTATCTAAAGCTGGAGCATAAGAGATATAAGGTGGGATATGGAATAAAGAGGAACATTGGTGAAGGGGGATCTTCACCATGCTAATGCCAAACTAGGTGGGTGGAACTCGGTGTAGTAGGGTAGGTAGTGTCATGCTTAGCTGAAGGCGGTGGAATCGATCGAATGCGATGCAAGAGGTGGTTGTAGGGTGCTAGAGTAACAACAAGGAGGACCTGGGTACAATGCGGAATCTTTGATGGAGACAGGCTTATGCAGCAGCTGTGTTGGATGTCTTTGGCAGGTGTTTTTAATATGTAGCAGCTATTCCATGCAAGGTAGTAGACAAAGGCGGACAAGGGTGTGTAGGTAAGGTTGGGTGAGGACGAAGATATGGAAAGATAGCAGGTTTGTTAAGAAGTCTTTGGTTGGTTGGTAGTAGATGTCAGGTGCAGATTGCTGGTTGGAGGTGGAAGTTTTTGGCAAGAAGGACTGTCGTGTGATGACCAACAAGACTAGTTCAGCTAGCAAGTCCTGAAGCTACTAGGAGCAGCTAAAACTAGAAGTAAGTTTATGTGTAAGCTTAGTTTTAATATGTTGTTCTCAATAGGGGGTGGGTTATTTATGTTATAACCTTTAAATATCTCTGCCATGTTTTATTTTGGGCTTTACTAGATGCTTCATTGTCTATGCCTGTTTTGTAGCCTGTATCTTATATGCGGGTGTTGGGTTTTGTATAAGGGTTGGGATACCCCTGAAGTATCCCGTTTTATTCATTTTATTCTTTGCCGATAAAAAAAAAATATAAATAATACACAATCTTTTGTTCTTGAACATGAAAAAAAAAAACTGTGAAAAAAAATCTAACAGTACATATATATATAGCATGCATAATATGATAACATAATATATATATATGTAAATTTAGACTTTTTTTGAATAAGCATAACACATTTTATTTGTTAAACTGTTAATATAAATTTAATTTGTTAAACTGTTAATATAAATTTAATGAAGGTTTATATGCGAAGTATCACCGGGATAAAAATGGTGTAGATAATAGAGTTTTCTTTATCCTCACAAAGATATATATATATATATATATATATATATATATATATATATAATTAGCTTTTCGGAAATCTATTAGACAACATGTTTATTATAAACTAGCGGAACACTCTCGCGTTTGTACATTTAATTTTTTCTTTTAACTTTTTTTATTATTATAACATGTGACACTATTAAACAATAAATCAAAAATTAAAATTATTTATAAAATAATAAATATCTTCTTTCATATATTTTTAAAATAATAAATATTTTCTTTCATATATTTTTAAAATAATAAAATAAAATGTAAAGATAAAGATAAAATTAAAATAAAATAAAATGACAGTTAAAGAGGAGAATTCAATTTATGTACAAATATAGATAAAGTTATACATGAAACATGAGATTAAATATAAGAAGAAAAATTGTTTGATCATCGATGTGAATTTTGAAAAACTTACAATTCAGTAAAATGTGATTTTTATATTACATGATGAAAAGATTATAGATTTTGTATCAATAACAACATCTATTTTGGATAACAGGATAGTTCAACACAAGAATAGTTCAACACAAGAATTTAACCCTTCTAAAAGACTTAAACAAGGAGATCTCTTAGTACTATTTCTAATTTTGAGTGTGGTACATGTACTGACAAACAACAAAATTAAAAATGTTAGGAGTCAAGATGGGTAAAAAAGAAATAGAAATAAATATGATATAATTTTTGAACGACGCCCTTTTTACATGTCAAGATAAAATACAAAATGTTATATCTTTCAAAATTATATTACGATATTTTGAAGTGACATTAGGGTTGAAAGTAAATTTTTATAAGTATAAGGTTCAAACGAATCAATTGGATAAGTATCTTGTCATATTAAATTGTTCATTCATGACGTTGTCATTCACATATCTAAGGATACTATAGGAAAAAAATCCAATAAAGATAAGGATATAGGATAATATAATTCTCAAAATAATATCTCTTTCTAACTAATTTTTGATTCATCAATAAAACTCAAATTCAAAAGTTTGGTTTAAAAAATTGAGTTATGTTGCAAACACATAAGTAAAATAAATGAAATGATAGAAATAAAGATAAATTTGACCTGGATGTCTAGTATGAACTATCAAAGATTCTCTTTTAAACCGTACACGCTAACAAATAAAGATCAGTGTGAACAAACACCGCCGGAAATAGACCTGGTATTTGAAATGGGAGAGATGATCATCATTATCATCATCGTGCCTCTCCTAAGTTACTTTGCTCAATACGTCACTTTAAACATTTATTACAATTTATTGATGAATACGTCTCCAAAAAAGTAGGTTACTTATGCATTGCAACCCTAAATCCAATTAATTGGCCCTGAGTATATATTGGTTAAAAATAAAAGTAAAATTAAAAGGCCTCCTCTTTTCAATATCTTGTCATTTGGGAAAGCTTATGAGAAAAATGGTTTCCTCTTTCACTCTAAAAAATAAACCTAGTTCAAATCAACACAAAACATCTTAAAAAGAGAATCTTAGAAACTCTTACGATATATGCTTAAAGATTCTTGAGTTAGCTTATAAAAATAACCTAATCAGCTCCCCCACAAAACTAACAAAAAAATCAGTTCAACATGACAATGACTAAGAGAACTTAAAACAAGAATAGGGAAGCAAAAGAAGAAGACGACGTTTTGTATATATGTAATATAAATGTGCTCTAGATGGGAAATATATTTTGAAAGATGAGGTTCATACATACAACTTAGGATACGTGTATCAAATTTTTAGCTTTCATTAAATTTTTTGGTTGTTTTGCATTTTTTTTATTACGATCGGTAACTGCTATCATGTGATGTGATGTGATTTTTTTTTATCCATAATAAAAAAATATAATAAATTAAAGTATAGGTGAAATACTTCAGCCTTATAATATATATAAAAAAATTAAAAACTAAAACTAGAACCATTTAGAAAAATCAATTCTACAATACTCTTCTAAATCTAAAGGTTCTTTACACAATATAAGGGTGTCTGAATAAACATATAAAATTTGTATTATACTCTAAGTGTATTTAGTGTATGCGTACAATAACTTACAATTCAAGAGCACTAAGATTCGAAACATATAATCAAGTCAAAGCTTTATTTGCTTTGCACCAAACCTTCCTTATGCGTACGTCTCCTACCTCATCAGCTAAGTTATGTGATGTGAGTTTCTTATAGCAGTTTCTCTCCCTTTATAATTTCTAATAGAAAAAGGTTATAGGATGACGGTTTTTTTTTTTATAAAATAAATAAATATGAATTATTTTAGGGATGATTCAACCCTTATAAATCTTGGACAGAAAATTCACAATAGTACAAATAAAACAACAGTTTCTCACAAACCACAGAAGGAAACACCAACCCAACCTACCACAAGTCGCTTGTTTTTAATCAAAAACATACAAACCAAATGTTCAAGACACCAATTTGAAAAGGAAAAACAAGCGTAAGGAACTTTGGAAGTAACCTAAGACTAAACCTTCAGTTGATGCAAAGAGAAAATTTCAAAATGATCAATCACTTCTCCCTTCAAAATATGTTTATTCCTATGATGCCAAATCTCACTAACCAAAACAATCCAAATATTTCCAAAAGTTAAGTTGACAGCAGCAGGAGCGTCAATCAAGTTAAAGTGCAAGCAATGTGAAGCAGGCTCAAAAAGATCAGTCGAGTTCAACCCTACCCAAGCATAGCAAGATTCCACACTAGCCAAGCAAAACTACATTCAAAGAACAAATCACTTGTAGTCTCATATTTCTCTCTCACAAAAGCAACAAACCATATTATCCACCGCAACCTCACGTTTTTCCAGATTGACCTCGATAGTGATCTTGTTCTCCAGGACCCTCCAAGCAATGATGTGAGCTAAGGGCAAAGCATTAATCTTTCAAAAATAGTTATACAAACTCGAAGAATCTCCTTCTAACAAACCCTTTAAAAAAATCGTACGCAAAGTTAACTGAATATTCAATGTTATCACCATCCTTCTAGATCCATTTATCCTCGAAATCAAAAGAGGGACTCGAAATATGCACAACCCCAAGAAGCTGACTAACCTGTTCCGATTCCCAAGTGAAAAGTCTTCTTCTTCAAGGCAGATCCCACACCCAAACATTATTAACCCAAGCCCCACAAAAAGAAATCTTAGCATCTTTCAATACTGACAATGAAAACAATCTTGGGAAAATACTTTTCAAACTGCCAGAACCCAACAAATTATCTTCCCAAAAAAAATAACACCTGAAACAATCTTCAAAGGACGTTCCCCAGACTTCTTGCTTCCCGACCTCCTTCAGATCTCTCCACCAGAATGAATATGAGTTGTGTAGTCGTTGCTCTTTAAGACTTCTCCACCCACCATATTTAGACTCTAGAATATCCTTCCAGAGCCATCCCTTAGTCTGACTCAAATGCCAAATACATTTCCCCAGCAAAGCCAGATTAAAGAACCTAATATTGATAATTTCAAGGCCTCCTACATCCAGAGGCTAGCACACCTTGTCCCGAGCAATCCAGGCAATTTTTCTCCCCTCGGAACCCCAACTCCACAAAAAGTTCTTTGTAGGGTCACAATCTTCTTCACAACCGTGGAAGGCATCTTGAACAGGGATAAAAAGAACAATGGAATAGACGAAAAAACAAACTTGATCAAACAAATCCTACCATCCATCGAGATAAATCTCCCTTTCCAGGTGCTCAATCTAGACTTGATTATGTCAACTACACGTCCCAAAATGCGCTCCTCTGAAACCCCCGATAGGTAACCCCAAGTACTTGAAAGGGGTCTTCGTCACCTCACAATTGATAATAGACGCAAAGCGAAGGATAACATTTTAATCGACCCCCACCCCTCTGATTCTACTCTTTGAGAAATTCACTTTCAACCCAGAAGGCAACTCAAAATAATTCAACCAAACCCTAAAGTTGTACACACTTTTAATGTTCGTTGTCTGTATTATAGAATGTGCCAAATATATGTATAAATATCCCTTAATTTAAATAAGTTAAATTTTAAGAGGTTTTTTTTGTTATAAATCAATTTTTAACATATTAATTAGATAAAGAGAAAGATTTTGGTTATTATTTAAGTTTGGTAAGTTAAAGATAGAAATGTTATTAATATTTATTTTTCATTATATTATATTATATATATATATGTGTGTGTGTGTGTGAGAGAGAGAGAGAGAGTGTGTGTGTGAGTGAGTATTGTTCCTGCCGGTTAACTTTGATTGCCTTCGTACGTCTACGATGATCACACGCCCAATTCTCTCTGCCTTCATTCGTGCTTTTACGATCAAACACCTGAAATTGCAAAGACAAAGGGCACCCTAGAGGCCGTTTGCACTCCGACGCTCAAGTCAGTACTGGGGCTAGGAAACACCAAAAACACTTAGCCGTAAGGCTCTGTGTAATTTGTGTGCGTATTCACGTGAAAGTTGCGTACCTTATTAGGTTTGATACTTCCCTTTATATACTCTAGGGTCTTCGTTGTTTCCACTACCCGCAATTAGGGTTACTGAGGGTGTGCCTTAGCGCCGCTATCACCCACTCTTAGGGCAATTTAGCGCGTAAGGCTCCCTTACTGGAGTGCAACCTCTGACGGTATGACCACTTGGGTACCAACTTGTGCACCAAATCTCTGGGGCCACCCGTCCTGGGAGTGTCCTAGCAGTTCACGTGTCATGAATGCAGCTTACCCCTAGAACGTAACCCTCATGGGCCTTAGCTCTTCTAGTGGCTCTTTACTTGTGCTACGCCTGAACGCATCATTCACACCACACGCATGGACCCCTCGTGATCTAGGTTTCTCCCTATTGGTAATTGGTGTGTTGTCTGGGATCCACCTCTCGTGGCCCAGCTCCGCTGTTTGACTCGCCGATGTCCAAGAACACGTCATCACATCCTGATGACCGACGCATGACCACTCCTCGACATCCTGGGCGTGCCGTCTGCAAGGCACTGGCTCATGCCGCTCATGGGACCCAGCTTACGTGGCTCACCATTACTAGCAGTCAACGACGTCCGAGGACTGGTCGGTACAAGTATATTTAGGAATAACATATTGCTGAAGCTATTTTTTTTATATCTCTTATTGTTTTAAAAAAAAGTATTTTTAAAACGTAAAAACCAAAATGGTTTGGAAACTATTGTGAGGCATGTCTCCATATCATCACACGAGTAAATATTCTATTCTTTTCCACAACAGACAAGGCTTTCTTTAAAAAATTTGTAGCCCTATTTTATTTATGAAAATTAGAATCTTCTATCTTTAATATTTAAAAACAAAATATAATTTTTGATATTTTAAAATATTATAATATTATAATATGATTGTTCTTTTACAAAATAAATAAATAGAAAGTTAGTGTAAATAGAGAATATATTTACACATGTTATTCTGTTGGTTTTTTATAAAAGAGATTGTCTTGTACTGTTCTTGTTGTATGTTGTGCTCTATTGTAGGTTTTGGGTTTTTTTTATCGATAAATAATAAATCAAATTAAAATAGAGTATTTTAGGAGTATTTCAACCTTTTACAAAAACATCAGTTGACATATAGTGGAAGCAACTAGACTAACTAAAAAAGAATGACAGCTATTGCTGCATAATTATGCAGCAACCTTAGCTAATCTGCACTCCATATCTTAGTTGTTCCTAAATTAACAAAATATTTAAGATTTAGAGTTTAGGATAAGTGTTGTTTTTTACTGTAAGTTATAAAAATTTTGTTGGGTAGAGAAAATTTATTATTTTTAATATTTTGATATAAATTAAAATATCTCTTAAATACTATATTTTATTAATTTTACTGATAAAAATAAGTAACTAACAAATTGATGTTGAACTTAGGACCATATTTTATCAAAGAGAGCTTATCACGTAGCCATCAGCATGCAGCATATGATTATGTACAAATCACACTTCCAATTCATCGTTTCACTTATTTTAGGTTTGATACAAAAAAGACATTGAGATGGTCGATTCCCACCATAAATGGAGACCACCAAGTGCTTTTTAGGTATATCTTCATGGAAAGCACATAAAACCAAACACACACAACCTTCTACCCAAACCATAGAGTGTCTTTTGTTTTTTCGCGAAACAAAATTATATATGCATATATATAAATAACGAAGTACTTGGATTGGATGTTATAACCTGTTTACAAATTATGTAAAAATGATGCATAAAACCTTTTAAGCTGTACAGATATTCAAAGAGTTTGGTCGTTTGGTGAAAATCCAATTTCTGTCTAACGCCAGTCAAACTGATTTTCTCTGCATTAGGTCTTAGAGTTATCCTACTCTTAATTATAATACATTTTCATAACATTTTAAACAATTTTTTAATAAGCAACATTTCCCACACTTAACAAGTGAGTAAGAAAAAAAAAGACTTAAATAGGAAGCTAGGAGGCTAGCTCAAAAATATTCTCAAACCCAATTTTTTAATATGACTTCTAAAATAAATTTATTATAAACATTAACAATTTATTGTATGTTATGATTGAATAATTATCCATGTATATTATTTGTTAAATAAAAAATATGAAAGAAAAGGAATAAACAGTGAGAATTAAAATAAAAAATAAGTGTTTTGGGCACCCAATATTTAAAAGTCTAAACTTGTTAAACTCGTTTTATTTTACTTAACTTAAGTGAGAAGGGTCTTCTAAATTTAAAAAATATATTAAATTTTCAGCTTGTAGAAAAAAAATTGCAGAACTTTTATTTACATATTCACCAATTACCTTTACTAAAATTGTTATTTATTCCGCTTCTTTTACTATTAGATCGAGCTAAAAAGTTATTATTTTGATGTATTGATCACTAGTTATAAGTATTTATTGTTTGTTTGATTTAATTATCTAATATCCTTATTTAATTTTAGTGGAGCTTGATTGAATTATAAATATTTTTTATTTCTAACATTGAGAAAGTTTTTTTAAGTTAAAAATATTTATATATCTTTTGTAGTTGTTGTTTTTCCTCTTATATTCTTACAAGTTAAGAAAAATATTTCTCATACACTTTAGTATTTTTTTTTAATTATTATGTTTTTATTTTCTAGTCAGTAAGTTCAGAAAACGAAATAAGAAAATATTTTCCTATATATACGAGTTAACTCCTTTTCTTCCTTTCTGTTTATCAATAAAACATATAATGTATAGAAATATTAGGTGTTCCACCATATATATATATATAACACATCCAATCCACCTGAGAAACGCCTAAATATATAAAGACGAAAGGATACTGCAGGGATCTGTATACGTAAGAGGGAAGATATAGAAATTTTAAAAAATTATCATCTTAGTATTTAATGGATATTTGCATACTTAAGATATACATCCATATATATTTTTTTTGGTAAAGTTTTTTTTTATCTAAAAAAAAAAATATATATAATTCATTTAAAGATGATTCCACTCTTATACAGAATACAAGAATATACACATCTCATTTTAGATATAATAAATTTCATAATTTTACTGTTATCTACTACTCAGCAGCACCAGCCGAAATACCTTATCATTCAAAGTTATCACAAAACTAGCTCTTAAAGACACCAAAAATTATTCTGTCTATCTAAAAACATCATGAATTTTTAATCGAATAATATCTCACTTTATACCAACATCTCATAATATATAAATAATATATAAGTAAATGGAAATATTATTTTAAAAAATTATTTTAAGATTGAATTAAATTTATTCACGTTTTTTAACATAATATTTATTTAGGTTTATTTTAAGGAGAGTGTGTTGAACTTTAGATTCCGTTTTTTAAAGATTATATTCTGTACACATAGAAATAAATTTTTATTTCTAGGGGTTCGCATATCGGTTTTAACGTGAAGAATGGAATAAAAAAGGCCACAGTTGAAGCCATGCTTAAATTAATGTGATGAATCAGCTTAGGTTTTAGGTGAGATAAGCATTACGTACCTTTTATTAATTGTTCTCATCGGTTCATCCTCATCCTTCTGTTTAGATGGAGACGTAAGATTTATCCATGGTATTGCTAATCTAAATCTGTCTGAATAATTTTGTTTTCATTTTTACACCATAATTTCCTTGCATGAAATGATTTCAACAAACATTTTTCCATATTAGTCACTAAGATGACACATAAAATTAAATCCTACTTCATCATGCTTTTGACAATATGGCTGATGTTGTTTTCGCATAATTTATGTGACTAAATCAAATCTTGCATTTATCAACATATATACAGAAAATCAAATTCCACTTAAAATAGTTGCCATTTTGGTTTATGTGATGCATTAGGTCAAAGAAATTTTTACCGAAGCATCATATTCGATGAGGAAAAAGATGTAGCTGTCGAGTTTGGTGAGTTAAATAAGCTTTCCCTTGAGCCATCCTCAAAGGTTTATTTTATTTCTTATTAATTAGGTCTCACGGAAAAGATTTGCTGTCGTTTTACCAGCTTTCTTACTTTGCAGGTTATCTGTTTATCACATTGTTATCATGCTCGCATACTTATTTATCTGTTTATTCATTTTGTATCAAAATGAGTAATAAAGAAACAAAATCTAAAGCTAACAGAGGTAAGAGATGATTTTTTTACAGATTATTTAAGTTTAACTAATTTTGTAAAATTGATTTACAAAACTACTATTATTTTTATAAAATATTATTATCTTTGATTAATATGAGATTTTCAACATCTAACGTCTAAATTTTTTTATTTTTTTGTTTTATTATATCTCAAGCAACAGGAAGATATTTATCTCTTTCTATTTGGCACAGTTAAATGGGATTGGAAAAAGGACAAGTTTCTTTTTAAAATGCAATAACTTGCATGAAAGTTAGTGTTCAATCCCAATTAAATTACTTTTCTTTCAACTACTGATAACTCTTCTCTTCTCACTTTAAAATTCAATTGTAACTATTGCACATCTGAATTATTCTGCATTAGCGTCTCATTGTCAATGAAACATAACATGTCACTGCTTATTAATTCCGCTATTACAAATTAATCCTTTTGATTTTAATTTGACTTAGAAGAGAGAAACCTGCGTCATTAATTTGGGTAGAAAATAATTACGAATTCATTATGACAATTGGAATGAGAGCGACCCTTGAAACACCAACCTTTGCCCAACGACATTATTGATCGAGTCACATAATCTACTTACTGCTGACACAGACTATTTACCATGACAAGGTAGGGTAGAAAAGTCAAAAAAAAGCAAAGTAAAGAAAAGAGAATTGCATTGTTGAATTAACATAAACGTACAAGAGAGAGGTTAGACCGTATAGGAAGACAATAAATACTGAACGTTGATCGTCTGACTTATAATAAACGTTAATCATTTAATATAGATCAGAGGATAATCGTCTAATTTATCACTAGATGATGCTCGTTTAATCCATCACTAGACGTGATTGTATAACTCATACAAGAAAAATTTAAGAAATAAATGAAGTTAAGAGTTCCTTTAAGCTGGGAGTACTAATTGAACATTCTAAGTTTGGAACATATATTTTTTAGCTCAACTCAAGGTAAGAATTTCATGATAATATTAGCAAGTTGAACTTTGATATATATAGGTAGAAGTTTTAGAAGATCATTGTTAACCTTCTCTTTCACAATGTGATAATTAATCTCAATGTGTTTTGTTCTTTTATGGATGACATGAATAGAAGCTATATGAATAATAGACTAATTATTGCAATATAGCAGCGCTGGACTTTTATGAATGACACCAATATCATCAATATTTTAACCATTGTATTTCACAAGTTGTAGTAGTTAGACTTTATATTCAGCCTCTGAAGAACTCATATAAACCATAGGTTTCTTCTTAAAATGCTAATAAATGGGAGAATTTTCAAAGTAAATAATGTATCCTGTGACAGATTTTTTGGTATCACCATAACCAGCCCAGTCGGAGTCACTATACTTTTGATGTGATCTTCATTGTTGGGGACAAGAAATAAATCCCTTCCTAGAGTTTGGTTCAAGTAGTGCAAGATTATCATAGTAGCCTGATGACGATTATTCGTTGAGCAAAAAAAAACTGACTCAGATGATGAACTGCATGACTGGTATCTAAAGTAGTATTTGTTAAGTAGATCAGTCTTTTTATGAGTCTTTTATATGATGAAGGATCAAAAATGGTTTTTCCCATGTTAAATGCAAATTTGGGATTCATAAAATAACACTAGGAGCACAATCCATCATTCTAGCATCTTTAAGGAGATGTACACCATATTTTCTTTAACACAAGTGAGTTCCCAACTTCTAATCCAAGAAAATATGTTAAATTTCTCATATTCTTAATTTTGAAAGTTTTATGGACAAGATCGGTTAAATTTTCAATTTCAGTTCTACTATATCCAGCCAATGTGATATCATCGACATAAACTAAAGAAGCAGTGTTAGAGTTATTAGTATTTTAAGAAATAGATAATGATCAGCATTGTACCATGTATAACCTTGTGAAAAAAGACATGTAGAAAGTTTTCAATACCATTTCCTATTGGCTTGTCTTGACCCATATAGAGATTTGCTACAAATCTGACCTTTAGATTTGTTGTGCATACCTGGAGAAATTTACATATATACTTCTTCGTAAAATTCTTTATCCAAGAAAGCATTATTAACATCTAATTGTTTACGCTGCTAATTATTAATAGCAATAACAACAAGCATGCAAAAAGTCTAACAATGGTCAACTTAACTACAGGGGAAAGAGTATCAAAGAAATTTAGGCCTTCTAATTGAGTGTATCCTTTAGCAACAAGCCTAGCCTTATACCTACTATGTTACCATCAACTTTTCTCTTATTTTATATACTCATCTACACCTTATATGAGGCAGATTAGTTACATTCCAAGTGTGTGTTATTATTCTCTAAAGCACTAGTTTCATCACTCATAACTTTTCTCCAATTAGAGTACTTATAAGCATCCTCATAGTTTCTAGGTTCATGATCACTGTAAATTGTAAGAATAACATGTTTAAAATCAGAAGATAACCAACTAAAAGAAATAAATGAAGAAATTGGGTCTTTGTTGCAAAAGGCTTTTCCATTCTTGGTTGAATTAATCGTTACATGATAATCTTAAAAATATGAAGGAGGATTTCTAACACGGGTATATCTTTCAACATGATTTAAATCATTATTAGCACTATTTTTATCAGTGTTGATAGTATGCAAATTTTCATTATAATCAGTAACATCATCATAAATAATATTTTTAAAGATGTCATACAAAGGCAAAAAAGTGGTTGAAGAGAATTACCTTTTTGCTTATGATCATGATAGGAAAACATTATGATGGGAAAACATTTTCGTAGAAGACAACATTTATATATATATATATATATATATATATATATATATATATATATATTATGATTGACTAAAGTAAAACCCAAATATACTTTAATGTTGGCTTTGTAGCCTAAAAATAATTCAAGATTAGCTCTCGGGTCAACCTTCTTTCTTTAAGTTGTAATATTGCTAATGTAGCAAAGGCAACCAAAAAGCTTTATGTTAGAAATAACACACAACTTATCATATAGAATTTTAAAAAGAGAAACGTTATTAAGATAAGGAGTAACAATTATGTTTATTAGAAAAATAACATGTTTCACAGTATAACACCAAAATTGCTAACTAAGATTAGTTTGATATAGTAAAGCTTTATCAACATTAAGAATATATTGGTGTTTTCTTTCAACAATAGCATTTTGTTCAAGGGTTTCAATGCAAGTGGTTTGATGTATTATGTCACGGGAATCATAGAAACTTTCCATTTTAAATTCTAATTTATTGTCAGATCATATATACATTTAACAGCTTTCTAAAACTGAGTCATAATATACTCAACGAAAATAATAAACTATTTCTTAGCTTTAGATTTATTCTTTGAAAGAAACAACCAGCTAAAATGAGTATTATCATTAAAAATATTCAAAAAAATATTTATTATCATTCCTGGAAACACTAGAAATGAGTATTATCATTAAAAATATTCAAGAAATATTTATTATCATTCTTAGAAACACTAGAGCATGACCCTCGTATGTCTACATGCATAAGATCAAATCTACAAGTTGTGCGAAAGTTACTATTATGAAGTTTTCTTTGCTTTGGCAAATGACATGTGTTACAAACAAAGTAATTCCTAACACTAATAAAAGGATATTGTCTTTTCATTATCTCAAGTCTTTTGGTAGACAAATGTCCCATTCTCAAGAAACCATATATCAGAAATAAAATTTAGAATAGTAGTATTTAAGCAACATGAAACATTATTTTAAGAACATATAACATACAATTCAGCTTCAACGTCACCTACATCAATCATCTCTTTGATCCTTATATCCTAAATTGTGTAAGATTTTGAAAAGATGATAAGTTTAAGGTTGTAACTAAAAGCTAATTTAGAAATTGAAATCAAATTGTAGCTAAAATTAGGTATGTACAAAATATCTTGTAAAAACATTTTTCCAACAATTTTAATAGTTCCTTTATGAGTTGCATTAACATGGTTTCCATTAGGTAGCTTAACAATGATAGGCACAATAGTATCATAAAACAAAAAATTCTCTAAAGAGCAAGATACATGATATTTTGCTCTTGAGTCAATAATCCAACAATTTTTATTTTTGCTAAAATTATCAATGGAAAGATTTTTACCTTCATGCTTATCATTCATATTAAAGTTCTAATCAATGCAAGTGATAACATATCCAACTTGGTTGATCAGAGCATGTGTCGAATCAACATTATTATAAACCCCAGCTTTATGAATCAAATTCAATAGGGTTTGATATTGTTGTATGTGATAGTCTGAAATCATTTTATTCACCAAAATTTTGTAAAATGGAATCTCCAGTATTTTCACGTACAGTTTCCAGGCTATGCATGTTGTTTCTAGAATTTTTGAATTTGCACCAGGAGAAAACATGTGTTTCCTATAGCATATGTCAAATGTTTGGTCACTCCTTCCTTAGTGAACACACACCTTGCCTTTCGTATCCTTATTTTCTTGATCGAGGAAATTGTGCTTCCTATAACACACTACCTCTATGTGCTCTACATGACCACAAAATTCACAGGTATTAGCGTTAACTAAATTTATAGAGCATGTATTATTGACCTTTATTTTATTCTGGATAAAGCTTTAGTTGAGTTTCCTCTCTTGTTGAGAGACATACGAATTTTTTTTACTATGGTGGGTATCAAGTTCCTCCACAAAACATGGGACTTCACATTGGAATATTGTTCTTTGATACCATTCAGAAATTGCATAGCTTGGTCATCTCTTTTCCTCTGAGCAATAACAACAAGAACACCACACGAACATTTGAGTCTGGCCATAAATTATCCAACTTATCCCACGTGATTTTGAAACTTGGTAAAGTATTTAGTGATCCCCATGCTTGAGAGTTACAACATTAGTTTTCAACTAAAAATTGTGAAACACTCTGAAAATATCTGAACTCCAAATCATTCCAGATATCCTCAACCTTGTCATCCGTAAAACGCTTTGGCGAATTTGTTCAAAAATAAAGTGTAAAATCCAAGAAACTACCATTTTATTGCACCTCTGCCAAGCCAAATACATTTGATCATTTTTCCCAAGTTCGACCATAGTCTCATCCATGAAATCAAGCTTATTTTTTTGGCACTTAAAACAGTCTCCATGGATCGACTCCAAGAATGATAATTGTTACCACCAAGAACAAGCGAGACAAGACCATTTGATATATTCTCACTAGGATGAACATATAGAAAATTATGCATTGAAGTTGAAATTCCTCTACCATGGAAGAAAAAAAAAAACAAGAGAGAAAGAGAAGATACAAGAACGAAGATCAAGAGATACCACATTAAAACTTTTCTATATTAGTAGCTCTTGATATCGTAAAACAAATAAAATTGTATGTTGGAGATCCCACATCGACTAGAGATTAGGACATTTCATTGTATATAAGTGGGTGTAAACCTCATCCCATGAGTCGGTTTTATAAGGTTGAGTTAGATTTAAAGTCCACTTTGTAATATTGTATTATTTGATTAACATACACGTACAAGAGTAAAGTTAGGTTATATATAGGAAGATAACAAACACTAGACGTTGATCATTTAACACAGAATACACATTAATCGTTTACCACATAGTAGATGATAATCGTTTAATACATACTCAACATGTAAACTCGACAATATTCATGTAACCCATTACTAGATGTTCTTTTAACCCATAAAAAACTTAAAAAATAATTAAATTTAAAAAGATAAACTATCCTAAACCTAAAAAAGGTTTAAACTTAATGTCTTAATTAGTGTATGAGGACTATGGTGGGGCTGAGGAAAAGAAAAAGAAAAATATCTAAAGTTCTTACTTCATGCATTGGTCAGTCTCACCTCAGGGTTGGGACAAAGTGGATGGTGCTGTAGCAGTAATGTTGTGTGATGGTTATGAATTTTGAATTAGACATCCATATTAGCATTTAAAATTGAACGTCAATCAATTCGCCCCTTCTATAGTGCTCTTATCAGAAAATTAAAACGACCCATTTTCTTTCTGTCCACACACAATAATTGACTAAGTTCGTAGGTTGGATAAGTTTTTTTTAGGATAATACTGCAATATACTGCAGAAAAAGGATTTTGATTATGACCATTTGTTTATATTTCATGCTGAAATTCATAAGGATGTATAAAAATATTTTATTTAAAAAAAGTAATATTAAGTGAAAACGCCCAGTTTAATAATTACAAGAAGGTTTTATTTATCTTCTCCTTTAATGAATTGCAATAATAATTAACTAAAAATATTTATCGTTTGATGGCTATATTCGTTAGTTCTGTTCGTAGTTTTGTTTCGTTGTTTATTTATTGTGAATAAGTGAACTCAATAATTTATTAGATTAGGAAAATTAGTTTAGAATACTAAATTTTATACTAAAAAATTTAATCTGAATTAAACTTTTTTTGGTAGACTAAACTCTTTTTACCAAAGTAAACTATCAACATATTTACAACTTTTTGAGAGTTAAATTACTTTTATCTAAACTAAACTAGCAGTTACAACTTTCTAGATAAATATGCTTGAAACAATACTCACTTTTGTTTTATAATTTTAGTTAAAATACATATATGCCATCTAAAAGTAATTTTATATTCAACTATAAAGTTGTTACATAAAACTGAACTAAATTAATAAATTTTAATAGTAAAAAAATTGTTTAGCATTTTTTATACAAAGTTTAAAAAAGGAATATAAAATGAGCATGTTATTATATTTGCAGTTAAAAAATAAATAGGAAAATTTAATCTCAGATCAACAATTCACAATTTATTATAGAACTGTAATATTAAGACTACCTCATTCAGACCTACAACCAGATAATAGTTTTATTTAATTCATCAATTATTCATTTATATAATTATTTTGAAGTTCTAAAAAAGTATAATATTTCTTCACTAGTGATAATGGAGACGTGGTGACAGCAAAAGGATTTAGCAGTATATACTTGGCATGCACCAAATTAATAAAATGACATATTTTGAACTGTCTTTTTGTGCTCATTCAGAAATATCAGTGTAGGGATCCACCTGTGTGTTTTATAACCATCTTTTGTACATATATGACCAACTACACTTAACTTCACCCTCCAATCAGATAATATCGGATCAAAATGAGTAATTAAAATAATTGTACAGATTCCTTTATTGTTTAAAATTTTAATCAATCACAAGTTGTTCCGGTAGGAATATCGTCTCACATTATTAAGAATAATATATATTCTTTCTTTTTTTATTTTTTCAAAAATAAAATTATAACATGATATTAATCTTCAAAATAAACCATCACCACATAATAAAAACCAATTTTAGAAATAATAATAACTAAATGAAAGACTATTTTATTATTGTTAAATAGTTTCTAAATTGGTATTTAATTAGCAATCAGTATTTTAACTACAAATTATTTAGATTCTAAATTTGGTAGAAAAATCTTGGTTGTTAATTAGATACTAAATTTAAAATCATCTAACAATAATATAAACTAATTTAAAAATCATTTTTTTAATGTTTAAAATGATTTTTAATTTAATTATTATTGCAACTAATTATTATTTTTTATCTAAAATTAGTTTATATTTCATGATTTTGTTTTAGTGAATACCACGTTAATTAATCTAATGATAATATTTCTAAATTTAAGTTCATATAAAACACATTATAACGTTTAAACATCATGCATATGAGTGTTTAATAGGTGATGATATTGAAGTGGACGTTAATTTGGATTATGAAGAGAGATGGGTCCACTAAATTTATGAAAGAATCTATGTCTGTCACATGGTAACGAACCAGTGTTTGGTAGAACATAGAAGTTGGGTGTTCAGGTACGATGAGCACTAAACATAGAATAACATGAAAAACACAGAAACACTCACCTCTTCATCGTATGCTTATCTAACTTAAATCACTACCAAGTACCAACCTCTTCCCAATTTTGCTTTCAAACCTTCTCTTCCCTTGCAATATAACTTAAAATTCTTATACTATATTAAAAATGTAAATTAAAATGTAATCCATGTTATGAGAATTGTTCCTAATTAATATATTATTTATAATTATTAATGTAACAGTTATTAGGACAAAATAAGATGCAAGTTATTATTGGGTTTATTCTAACACTTTCAGTTCGATAATACACGACAATTTTCTGGAATCCTTTACTATATAAACTATCTAAGTGAAACTATAATGATGATATAGAAGAACACTAATAACATCTACCCTATTATATTTAAATTTTGTCTTTATTATTATTGTATGTACTAAAAAAAATATTATATTCATGATAAAACAACAAAAAAAAAAGAAAATTATTAAAACTAAAATAATTAATTACTATTTCACTAAATTAAAATCTATATTATAAATTTAAAAAAATATTGGTATCTAAAGTAATTTTTATTATAAATAAAAAAATTTAAATTAATTTTTAAATTAATATTTAATAATTAACTATCAAATTTTAGCTGCTAATATTTTAAATTCTAACTTAATTTCTAAATTAATAATAAAAATTATTTTAAATATTAATAATTTTTTAAGTTTCTAATTTAGTCAATATAATAATTAATGATATTTTTTTTAAAATTTGAATTTTAAGTATATTAGAAAAATTTAAAAAATATCTATTAAATTAAATCTATTTGACATTTTTTTCTAATAAAAAAAATAAAAAAAAAACGTGTTACACACGGGTGTAACAAATTGCCATTTTGACACCAGATAGCAATATATGTTTATGGGCCAGCAATCATGAAAATAATTGCTTCCCTGCACCCAATAATCCAGTAATTTTGAACCTGTATCAAATTAATTTCAAGAAATTTAAAATTTATCTTTTATTTTGAAATTTTAAAATATATTCTGAAAAAATATTGGAATGGAATTTTGTTTCTGAAAATAAAAATATGAAAAACAAAATCCAAAAATATATTTAAGAAAATAAATTTTGAAGAAGCGTGTCAGAACTTTAAATCTGGAAATATATTCTAAAAATTTAAATTTGAAAAATCTGAAAAACTGTTATGGAAGTCTAAATACATAAATATATTTCAAAAATCTAAATTCAAAATATGTTTTTCCCTGCACCCCACTTCTATTTAAAAACTAAAAAAAAAAACATTTTTATCATTTCACATTAAATACTGGTTGCAGGTTGAAAAACATTGGGGTGCAGAAAGCAATTGCGCATATTCAATAACATAATCAGGATAATGGCATGTGAGGTCACTAACTACTTTTATATTACACGTAGCCAGTTAAAGAGTATTTCCACTATTTCCATCTTTCTTCTAAATACATTCTTTATTATTAACTAATTTTTACTAAAAATATAACATATTATAGATTTCATATTTTATTTAATAATCATATTAATTATTTTTTATACTTTTATAATTTCTAGACAATAATAAATAGTGTACTCTCTATACTAGATGACTGAAAGGTTGAAAGAACGACAATAAGACTAAAAATTAATCAGATATGAATAAATAATTAAATAGTAAAATACTGTAATAAAGTCCATTAAATAGACACAAACATAGACTGTGTTCAAAGAATATTAGGTACAAAGAGTAAAATCTCAATTAGATTTAAGACCCAATAAGAAAGTACTATAAATAGGTGATCACTCAAGAGGTATGTAGAGTGAATTTTATCTAAAATTAGTTCTGACTTTATCATCAGAGCTCCTTGCGGGTACACACCTACTCGAGAGTTGATATCGAGATTGTTCCTGCCGGTTGACTCGATTGCCTTAGTACGTCTACGACGATCACGCGCCCAATTATCCCTGCCTTCGTTCGTGCCTTTCTTCGATCAAACACCTAAAAATGCAAAGACAAAGGGCGCCCTAGAGGTCGTTTGAACTCCGACGCTCAAGTCAGTACTAGGCTAGGAAACACCAAAACTTAGCTGAAAAGCTCTCTCTGTAAACTGTGTGTGTATTCGCGTAAGTGTTGCGTAAAAACTTGCGTACCTTATTAGGTTTGTTACTTCCCTTTATATACTTTAGGGTTTCCGCTATTTTCGCAAACCGCAATTAGGGTTACTGAGGGTGTGCCTTAGCGCCGCTATCACCCACTCTTAGGGAAATCTAGCTCGTAAGGCTCCCTTACTGGAGTGCAACCTCTGACGGGATGACCACCTGGGTACCAACTCATGCACCTAATCTCTGGGGCGTACCGCTTGTGGGAGCCAGCTTACGTGACCGACTCTTGACCACTCCTCGACACCCTGGGTGTGTTGTCTGCAAGGCACTCTAGGCGTACCGCTTGTGGGACCCAGCTTACGTGATTGACGCCTGACCACTCCTCGACTCCTTGGGCGTGCTACCTGCAAGGCACTGGCCCATGCCGCTCGTGGGACCAAACTTAGGTGGCTCCACGTCTACTAGCAATCAACGACGTCGGAGGACGGGTAGGTAAAGAGACCATAGACCGATAGTTCCAGTTAATCCAACCCAGCGAGTGAAAGTCCATAACTTATATCCAAATTCAAGCCCAAATCAATAAATAATAAAGCCAAAAATCCAAAACCTAGATAAGAGACCGAGAAACCGATAAGGAAAGAGAAAAAGAAGTTTGATTTTAGGTCCAGTAAGAACAAATAGTGTATTAAAAATATGAAAATGTAATAAAATATTTCTTTATAAATAGTAACAAAATTTTAATTATTTAATTTGTTGAGAAAAAATTAGAGAAAAAATCTTCAAACATTAAGAACAAAACTATAAAAATAAATTATTTAAATCAAAATTTATAATGTAGGGAGTATACATGAGTTTTTGAACAGACTCATAATCCAATTTAATTAAATTACGATTTTTATATTTTTTAAAAAAAAATCAACTCACTTTTTATCATTCTGGATTAATTAGATTATTTGAGCCATGCGTTTTGTTTTTTTTTTTTTTTT
>Ga0123342_1004004_pt1 | contig 23030 bp, 7 predicted proteins | sample Turbeawhitnodule_FD_89960 | JGI IMG/M metagenome (GOLD analysis project Ga0123342, IMG submission 89960) | Root nodule microbial communities of legume samples collected from Mexico - Turtle bean Mexico white nodule | ecosystem: Host-associated > Plants > Roots > Nodule | place: Mexico: Nepantla... | reverse complement strand
TTTATATATATATATATATATATATATATATATATATATATATATTATTTATTTATTTTATTATTTTATTTTTATTTTTTTTGTTTTTAATATTAAATTATTTTACATAATATTTCTTTCCACTTTCTTATTTTTGTTTTTTATACATGATAAAAATAAAAATATCAATTTAAATAAATAAAAATACTGATTTTTCAAACTCATTGTTTATAGGTATCATAACATTTATTTTACATCAATTGAAACAGGGACATAAAAACCCCGATAATCCTCGAAGGATTAATAATTATTATTTTTTATTTATCATCCACCATATAATAAAAAATAATATAAAATATTACCTCTTAAGTTACAGTTAAATTATTTTTAAAAAAAGACATTACAACGTCTTTAGGGTTATGAAATGTAAAAGGCATGAGAGAAGGAGACTTGCAAGATGTTTTGAACACCTTTTCTATATTCATTCTATAGAAATTAATGTAAAAAATATCATTTAACATAAGTTATAACATGAATATATAGAATTCGAATGATACTTCTACATTATTTACTATATAATTGATGTAAAAAAAAATTATCAGTACAGTTTTGTCTACATCTACTATTAAATGATCATATAGAATGTCATTATCAAATACTATTTATAATAGTATTTCTTCTCTTTTCATCATTCTTTCCACCAAATATAATATATCATTCTCCTTTTTCAATGGCGAATTAAATATAAACTTAATTAGTTATGATTGATATTGCTTGAAAAATTGGATTCATATAAAAGTTATATATTAAAATAATCATTAAATAAAAATTAATTTTAGAGAAAAAAATAATTAATTACTGTATTAGTTAAATTGAATATTATAGTAGAGATTAAAAAAATAATTTATATTTAAATTAATTTTTATAATTAATAAAAATTTATCAACTAGTTTCTAAATCGATATTGTTACTAAAATTCTAACTATCAATTTTAAAAAATTATTAAATAAAAATTATATAGATACCAAAAATATTTTTAGTCTTAAAAATAATATCTAATTTAGTAAATATAATAATTAATTATTTTTACTTTTAAAATTAATTTTTATTTAATATTTTTTTTATAATAAAAAGAATGAGATAAAATGAATAAAATAAAGTATACAATAAAATATTTTTTTTTATAAAAAAAAATATATTATTTTAACAACTGTATAGTCAAAGCCAATTTACAATATTTCAAAAGTATGAAATAATTTACTATTAAATTGTCAAACATATTTAAAATATTATTTTATATAGACAATCGACATTCTATGTAAATAATAATTTGATTTGACTTTTTTTTATATAGACAATCGACATATGTGTAAATAATACTTTTATTTAAATTGGATTCGACTATTATAAGTAATACAAAATGTTTTTAAAAATGTTTGATCCGTTGTTTGATAAATAAGTGATATCTTATTAAGATTATATTCATCTTTGAGATTTTTGACTTTGAGTAGGAGAAATATAAAACACACAAATGATTCCCTTGACTTGGGATTAAGAAATGGAACAAATTTGAGTACGTTCAATGAATGAATGGATTTTAAACTTTCCTCTTCCCTCAAAAAGATTAGAAAAAGGGAATCGGATTCTCAAGGAAAGTCACAGTTTACACATAATCATTCTGCATGTTAAGTGGAAGAACATTTTGTTTCAATGCAAATTTTATCTCAATAGTCTAAAGATGATTCAAATACCTTTCCCAACCAATAAGGATTGTGATACATAAAGTGGATGTATTTTCAAGGAATGTCTAAGTTCATCATATTAAGAATGAGAAAAATATTAATAAGACTAATAAATATTTATTGTATTAAACATATAAATTATTTAACATTAGCTTTTAAAATAATTAAAAGGTGGTATTACCAAGGATGAGTAAGAGTCATTCGAGGTGGTGAATATGGGCTGATAAGATGAGTCGATCTCTTCAGTGAAGAATTGTCAAACTTTAATGATGAAAGTCAAGTAGAAATCTACTTGTGAAAAACTCTCTAACGCTTAAGTCAATGAGAATATGAGAAATTATGTGATTAGTAAATGATAGTATTAAGTAAGGATAAATACTTCCAGAGATGATATTTATAGGTCTTGGTAGTTTATATAATATCTCAAGTAAATGATATGATTATTGTATATTTGTGTTGAGTTCTATGAGAATGTTAGTCAGTTACTCTCTAGTGTAAGCGATATACACTATAACTACATGTGGTTGTGTTACACGTAATAAGTGGATATTAATTGATTTGTGATTGTAATTAGTGAATGTAATTATATTACCAAATAATTAAAAACTATTAAAAATATAAATCTTGGTCAATTATTTTCTCTAAAAGATAATTATCTTAAAGAAAATAAAGGTAATGAATAAGAAATAAAATATTTATATAAAAGAAAGAAAGAACATCCATATGTAGCAATAAAAATATAAAAATGAAAATAAAATATATTTAAAAATAAAAATAACACTTAAAAATGATTATTTTCATAATAAAGGTAAAAAATATAATTTATTCATATTATATAATTTACAAAATATTTTAAGGCTTAGCTTTAGAGTAATTTAACTCTATCTTGAACAGGCAAAATTTGATAAAAAAAATTGTTTGGTTAAGTATCTTATTCTTTCTGAAAATTTGTAACAATATGTGGCCAAAGAGAAATGAGAATATTCAGGGAATGTTCCTCGTCTCAAGAACTTTATCACAATGTGTTGGATCATGCCCTAATGATGAATGCACTTGTTTTTTTTTTTCCCACTTTTTTATTAATATATATATATTAAATTTTTATTAAAGTGTACCTCAAAAATTATGATATTAAAATTAAGTATTGTTGTCAATTATTCAATGACTCAAAAACTTTATTATATTAAGAATATATATAAAAGAAAATTTTAAAGTCTGGAGCAGTAGATAAATGGGAATATTCGCATGTTGTTCCTTATACCATTTCTAGGAGTCATGTAACCTTTATTGTTTTAAATATTTTTAGGGAATTATAAAGGTATTTTTCCGGAGAATTTTTTTATTGTAAATAATATCCATTTTTCAAATACATTAATTTAATTTTTCTAAAAACGATGTTCTGTATGTTTCTAAAACAAGAGATATAAAACCAAACTTAAAAAAAAGGAAAGACAAATGTATTTTACTCAAATATTTTTAATAAGGCTTTAGAGTATTAAGTAATGTTTTTAATTCAAATTTAATGTATAAAAATATTAGAGATAAAATTTAACTATAAATAATCAGATAGATTTGTTGACAAAAATTAATTATAATGAAACTAGTAAATTTTACATATGTAATAAAAGCATTAAAATGTTTCTCATTTCCTCTCCCTTAAAAATATATTTATTATGTTTAAATTTTTCATGTTTTATTTGAATTTTTTTAATATTTAAATTTTAATTATTTAAAGAACATCCGTAAGAGTTTCAAAATAAATAATAATCAGAGATGGAAGTGTGGATATAAAATCTAGTTTGACACATAAATCAGCCCAATCCAACTCCTCGGTGGGTTGGGTGCCAAAAAGAGAACTTTTGTTTCTGGGCAGTTTCTTCCTGCACCCCTACGTTTTTACTGGATCCCCGCATTCTTATGCAAAGACTAAATCACCCTTATTAGTTTTTAAAATTCCAAAAATATTCCTAATCGGCAGTGAGTGGTGTTTTTGTGCAGCGTGAATCCTTACCACCAGTGTGTTTCTTCATCTTCCACCAGCGGCACCTCCTAACCATTCTCCTTTCAATCTCACATTTCTTCTTGGTGATATTCACTATTGTTCATGCTTCTACAAATAAAAAAAATGAAACTAAATCATTGCATTCTGGATCCATTAATCCATAAGTCAAAAAAATCATTCCGAATCCAACAATCCCTAATAAAAAAAGATCATTCCGGATTCAGGAATCCATAACACAAAAAAACAATTCCAGATTCAGAAATTCATAATGCAATTTATGCTTCCGAACCCACCAATCCGTAATACAATTTAGGCTTCCAGATTCAGCAATCCGAAAAACAACAATTTATGATATTTTAACTTTCGAAACGCCCTCTCATATAAAAAACACAATTTAATCAATTCCGGATTCATGAATCCAGAATACATTACCGGATTTCGATATTTGGTAACCCTGAAATCTCTATAACCACCATGCTGCTTAAAAAAACTTAACTCTTACCTCTACAACCCAAACAACACTTCGACAACGTTGCATACTCCTCCACCTTGCTCCGAACAATTATAAAGACCCTTCACCTTCACAGTAGTTGTTATTCAATGATGAAGATGAACAGTGACAATGGAAGTCCAGCATGATGTCCCTTTTCAAATTATAAGTCAATGTTAATTTTGGGATATACAAATTGTGGGGGTGCAGGAAGAAAAACGTGGGGTGCAGGAAGAAGAAGCCTTTTTCTGAATGTTTCTTCCTCCTGTTCCCAGTCAAATTTCTTTCTGCACCCCATGAAATAGTTGAAATGACCATATGTCATATCTAGATCGCTCTCATTCTTAAAAACTCTTACTCTAAAAAAGTTATTCTAAAAAATACATTTTTAGAACGTATTATATATGTTTTAAAAAATTTATTCCAAAATTATTTTTGTAGAAAATGATTTTGAAAAATATATTTATTGAATTCATGAAAATATGTTTCAATTTTTTTTTTAAAAATAATCCAAAATTCATTTGAAAATAAAGATAAAACAGTCCTTTAAGAAATTGATGGAGTGCAGACAGAATTTTGATAAAGTGCAGGAAGAAACATTAAGTTATTTTGACGTAACTCATTAAAATAAATAAAAATATTTTTAAATACAAAAAGATTGATTATTAAAATGTATAAAAAGTTCAAAAACATATTTAGACAATGACGTAATACTACATAAGACATATATAACAGTCTTAAGTTAAATTATTATTAGTCTATTATCAAGGTGAATTGATTAATATAGAATTATTTTAATTCAAATTAGTTATGATAGGGCTTAAAACCTTTTTACATGAACTAAAACAAAATAATTATGACCAAAATAAATAAAAAATTACAAAGACCAAAAAGCAATAAGTTTTTAAAGACAAATAATAAAATATGACCACATTACAAAAATAAAAAAATATTTTTGAAAATATTATTATTATTAAATAGGCTAACCTAGGATACAAACCGGGCCCGAGGAAACGCCTCCGTTACCTTTGGGAGGCCTACAACCCAATAGAAACTGTCTACCTGAGACTGTCTCCGGCCCGTAGGTCCTGACACAAGGTTAGAATTCTAGCTCTTCCAAAGTGGTAGGCTCGAGAAGAAGACCTTCTTTGCCCTCCATTTTATAATAGTATAAAGTTTGTTTTTTTTTCTAAATTTAATAATTTTTTGAACAAAATCTTTGACTTAATTTCATATGTAAGGTTGATGAGAGTGAAAAAGACTGGAGCTTGTGAAATAGTAGAACAAAAATGAGGAAGTCAAGATTTGTACACTATGGATACAAGATGATAACATGTACATGATTACTTACTCTACATAAAATTAAACATGATACACCATCCCAACCTCCAAAGATGATGCATGAGGAGCACTAAGTACATAGGAAGGCTCCCTGCTATTTTTCCTTAAGAATTCATACCCAAAATTTATAGCCAACTTCTTCAGCATGCTGGACCTTGGTTTGACTCTCATGTAGGACTGTCCTATAATGTAGGCCACTCCAACTTCCCTGGCTTCCATCAGCTCTTTCAACTCCTCCATTGCACTAGTGTCAATTTTTGGACTCTCTGGCACAATAAACCTCACTCTTTTCTTTGGTTTCATCACCTTGTCTGCTTCTGAGGTCTCAGCTAAGTCCACATCAACCTCATCTTTGTCATTCACCAAAAGGGGGTGGCTAGTAGAACAGGTTCCAACAACTGTCATTTTTCCACCCTTTTCAGGCTCATCATTTGAAGAGTTGCATCCACCACTTTCTGCTTGTATGAACTTTGCTATGCTGCACACAAGGTCTTTCTCAAACTCATTATCATCTTTGTGGACATCATGGTATCCATATCTCACTATGCACCTGTAGATTCTGAAATCTCTTGGACCTACACGACCAACTAGAAACCTTTCCTCAGGTCTAACATGTGGAACTGGCACATGCTTGATGCATAGGAAAACAAGGACCTGATGGAATGCTGGTAGGTTGGTCACAAAGTGGGAGAAAATAGCGGGAATTCCTGACACTAGCTCAGTGTGCACAAGGCCAATCCCACGTACTCTTGCAAAGCCTAAGCTAGAGCCAAGGCTGAGTAACCAGCTGATTGAAACCTTGTTTTGAACATCAAATTCATACTTTTTGAGAGTGCCGTAGTGCCATATACACATGACAGAAAGAAACACAAATGCCAAAGCAACTGGCACCCATGCTCCTTCAAAGAACTTGATCACAGAAGCTGAGAAGAAGAGAGCCTCAATGGAGCCAAAAAAGAGAACAAACCCAATTGCAAGCAGAACATTCTTGTGCCAGCAGATTACCATAACCAGTGACATCAAACAAGAGGTGACTAGCATCACTGAGACAACTGCCAAACCTGTTGCGCACAGTACACTGTCATAAGAAGGTATATGATACGACTATTATATCACACTCCTACTAGTTCTGACCCAACTCAAATAATAAAGAGATGCTAATAGCATATTCCCGAAAACAGAAATGTTAGCAACACAATCTCTAACTTCATTATTGACTAAAATTTACTGAAAATCTCAAAATTTTGTAGGTCTCACTTGTTATTTAATGAATCCCACTATTGCTTTTTTGTAGTTTCCAATGATAGAGTGTTGCTAACACTCCTCAAGTAGAAAATGCTACCCTCTTAATTCAGGTGGTTCCTTACAAGTATTGCTTCAATATTAATGTAATAGTGACTTTACCTGATGCATTACCCATAAGCTTTGTGTCTCTGAAACCAATAGTTACAGCCAAACACAAGAGCATCAACAGCCAATTGATCTCAGGTATGTATACTTGTCCATGGATTTTGGATGAAGTGTGAACCACTTTCACTCTAGGGAAGCAACTCAATGCAGAGCATTGCCTGATGATTGAGAAAGTTCCAGTGATGATGGATTGGCTTCCCACAACTGCAGCAAGAATGGCTATCACAAGAACGGGCCATCTCAACTTCTCTGAAACACAAAACCAGTCAAATCTTCCAATCATTGACGAAATTCACCATCCTTTTCATCTACACCCCCGAAAGACCAAATTATACTGCCTACCTGGAACAGATGCATAAAAGCCAAAGTGATACTCTTGCTCAACATCATGATGTCTAGAAAAATAAGCAGCTTGCCCCATATAAGCGAGAATTAGAGATGGATAAACTAAAGAGGTGAAAGCAATCTGCAGAAATTTGAACATTCATCAGACAAAATACAAAGTATGCATTTGGAAATCTATTTAACTAAAGAACTAGACAAATAATAAAAAATACTAATGTTGAAGATCAATATATTCAAAATAAAGTTCTGCATATTTGTTCTATGTGTACGCTTTGCGAAAAGCACGAGGAATCTATTCAACATTTATTTTTTGAATGTGCTAATGCTTTGCGTATTTGGAATTGGTTTCGACACATTTTTTCTACTTATGATTTCTCTAATAAGGATGATCTTCTTTCTTTTATTAAGACTGATGGTAGTCCGTTGGTTAAATTGGTTAAGCTAGTTGTGATAACTTTTTCTATTTGTCTAGTGGGTAATTCGTCTAAAGCTTTAATGAAGAATGATATGTTCGATTTCAATGTGCTCAAGTTTTTTGGTATTAACACTCGTACTGGTAAAGTTCTACGTCCTCTTCTTGTTAGATGTGAGTTTCCTTCATCAGGCTGGGTTAAAATTAACACTGATGGGGCTGCTAGGGGTTATCCAGGTCTTGCAGCTTGTGGAAGTATTTTCCGTGGGAGTATGAGGGAGTTTATTGGAGTTTTCTCTGCGTTTCTTGACGTTCAGACTGCTTTGGTTGCTGAATTTTATGGAGTTATATATGCTTTGGAAGAAGCTCAAAAGTTGGGTCTTACTAATGTCTGGCTGGAATGTGACCCTGCCTTGGTTTGTGCTGCGTTTACTGCTAGGACAAATGTTTCTTGGGTGCGTCATAACTGATGGAATACTTGTCTTAATTACTGTGGAAAAATCAGGTTTATGTTACTCATATTTTTCGTGAAGGGAATGCGTGTGCTGATAAGTTGGCTAATTTATGATTTATTTATAGAGAATCCTTTCATTGGTATAATAGACTTCCATCTAGTCTGTTATTAGAATTCTTTATGAATAGGTATAGTCTATCTATGTATAGTTTTTGTTAACATATGGGTTTTGGTCTAGTCCCCATTGTATTTTCTTTTTTTTAGTAATACTTTTTTTATGTGATGGCAAATGATTGTTGTTACTTGAGGTGTCAGCCTAGATGAGATGTCAAGTAGCATAGTGATGCCTAACATGAAAGCTTTTTATAAAAACAAAAGAAAAAAAAAGAATAATGCCTTTCCCCATAAGCCATCAAATTTTTAACAAGTAACAAGTTAACTTATAAGACGAATAAAAACGTCTATCAAGGAATTGAACGGGGAAATGGACAAGTTCAGGTGGAAAAAATAAATGCAGGAAATATTTGAGGAATAAAGTAGAAAAGTAAGACATGGAAAAGAAGAAAATGATACCTTCTAAAGAAGGACACACTGGTAGACCTAGATTCTTAGCTAAAAAGTCATTCACAAAAATTCACCAACATCTAACAATACCTATAAAAATAGTAACGCCAATGGAAAATGTTTTGAAATACTCAGAAAATATTATATAGCCAAAATTAATTTAAACAAGTAGGAGCTAAAATATCACTATGCTTAGATGCCCCTGTAAATTTCAACTTAAAACCAATCGGTAGTAGATGAAGTTTTCTAACAATACATAAGCCACACCTCCAAAACTTATGACAGAAGAGGTGAAACTTCCCAATACCTCCTCTCCATATGTGTGTCTAACCAGGGTAGCAATCACCAAGATGGGTTATAGATGTTAGATTTCACTTTTAAACAGATTGAAATTAAGATATCTGTCTTGAAGGAACATGGGTGACATATGATAGTAGCTACCATTCATTTGTCATGTCAAACAACAGTGATGAGATGAGTAACTGCTAATTTTGGAGTGGAGTGGAGTGAAAATTTCAAGAAGTCAAGCTTCAAATCAATTCATGGTATTCTACTGTTTCTATAGTGAAGCAGATCAACCACCAATCCTAGTTCAAAAGAAACCAATTGTAGAGTAGCATACCTTGATTGATAGCTGAGAAAAGTGCCCAAGACCAGCAAACATGGCTTCTGATCCTGAAAATTTGAAAGAATGCATTAGAAAACAAGGAAATTGGCATAAATCTAAGTTAGTCAATCACAAAGCAAACAAATGAACCTGTTATGCACAGCAAAACTCCACCCAGGGCCATCCATCCTCCTCTCCTAGTCTTCCTTAAAAATTGGAAAACATAATATGGAGAGAGTGCTTTGTACACTTGAGGGTTCCAGTAAAAGATGTTGTATACACCAATGGCACTGATGCAGAATAGCCACACACAAACTATGGGAGCAAACAAGAAGCCAACCCTGTTTGTACCATAACGTTGAAGGGCAAACAAGCCTAATAATATGATACATGCACCTGGAACTTCTACATCTGTCAAGTTTTACAAGTGCCACTAGTGAGTCATGTGACCTATGTCTCGGATAAAGGAGAATTGTGGCATTGAAGTTCTAAATGCACATAAAAAAAAATACTAAATATGTGGTAAGTTAACATAAATCAAGTAATTCACAAGCTTATAGCAGAACAGCCACTATTTTTATGATCTTATCCTTTCTCTTAAGATCTTTACACATCGACCAATTTTCAAACAGCATCAAATTTTGGGATGGACATGTAAGTCCACTTTAGCCTTGTGGTAGTCCCAATTCCCAATCTAGGAAGCAATAACAATGGAACAAAAGAATTTTCCATTGCCATATAAGATACTTAGAGTGCTGAATCAACAATATCAGACAATCCTCTGTCGACCACTCACATCAGCAGAAATGCTTTCTAAATAGTACCAATATAGCTTGATATTCTAGGAATATTAGAGTGATAATGCAGAAAAGCATAAGATTACAATAGATCTTTGTCAATATGAGAATTTCTTTATCAACATAATTTAAGTTTCAATTAATGTCTAAAATTAATCACTAAAACTTGACTAAATCAAAGCAATTCTCCCTCTTCCTCATACCTATAAACTCATTAAGTTCTAAAACAAACTTTTGGAGGATTGTCAGTAGGGAAAATCCGATCTAATAAGCCTTTTCCATGAACTGGAATAACCTATAGAGCGATTCACTTCAGTTTGCACTGAAACCATAAAAGTTTATCTAGTCAAAGTCTAGATAGAAGAGAAGAGAAAACGAGAACATAAACACGGAGATAAAATTACTAATGAAGAAGTAATTGAAAGGAGAGAAAATTCAAGTCCCAAATAAATTTCCTTTTGATCACTAAGCAAGGATGAACAAAAACATGCCATCACCAAACACAGAAAGTCTTGATAATGAACTTACATCTGTGGTGCTCCTTGGACATCGAAAGCTCTAGCCCAGACACAGCCGAGAAAACTGCATTGAAACAAATAACACTATGTAACCAACAGACCCCAAAAGATCATATCCCAAATCAAAACAAAACCAAAGTTGTCATTATCACCAGAAATAGTAGGTTTAAGGACTCCAACACCAATCACCATGCTAGTCCCTAACAAAGCCAGCACCAGCAAAATCCTCTGCAAGACCTTGTGCCTCTCCAACAAGGACTTGAGCCTGGAGGCAAGGCTTCTCTCTGCTGCCACACCACAGCTATGCTTCTTGTACTCCGATAGCTCCTCATCTGCCAATTGACAATTAGGCAACAAACCAACTTTGGCATGGCGGCACAGCAAAGAGTACAGTGCAAACGTGCCACCTTCACCATTGTCATCAGCTTTCAGCACTATGAACACATACTTCACCAAAGGCACCAATGTAAGAGTCCAGAACACCAAAGACAAAACACCATAAATCTCTTCGTTGGTCTCAGAGTGGCCAATATCTTCAGCAAAGGTGTTCCTGTACACGTAGAGTGGTGAAGTGCTTATCTCTCCATACACAACTCCAAGACTCTGATATGCCAGAGTCAGAACAGTTTTCCATGATTCTTTCCCCTACAAAAAAAAACCAACATTCTGGTTCAACACTAACATGGTTCAAATTAACAAAAAGAATAATACTAAAAGAAAAATTTTGCACATTTTTTAGCATGCCCAATTCACCTTAGAAGAGTTTTGAAGAATCCCACGTTCCAGATCCATGACACATGCTCTTAGAAATCTTAGCGAACCATTTTAAGCTTACAAACTGAAAACCATAGGCTTTTTTATAAGACCCAGTTGCTGCAAAAGCTCTCCCTTCCCAGTTAGTAGCACATAGGAAAAAAAATGACATATAAAGGAATTAATATATCTTAAAAAAGTGTGACACCTTGACAGAATAATTCTCAAAAATAAAATAAAGCTGTCTCTATTTTATATTACTTTATTCAACTTTCCAGATCCATCATGGAGTTTCAAACGCATTCAAGGATTCAAGGAGGTCCCAGTTGTGCATGTGTTTTTGAGAATTAGGAAGATACACGCGAAACATCGTTTTGATTATTTTAATACAAGAGTGAAAAAAGTTATCTCAGTTTAACACAAATCCTATACAGCAGTTTAACAGCCATCAATGGCGACAAGTAGGCCTTAGTAAGGAACAAAGCCATCCATAATAGTTAAATGGTGAAACAAAAATCTTATTTTAACACCTCCATAGCCAAATACATTAAAAATTTTCCATCTAGTCCCTTGGACCAATATTTCAATAAAAGATTATATTTTTTCTAGTCTTTGTTTGGTACGAAGAAGACTAATTCAGTTTGGTTGACTAGACACCATATTTAGTGAGTAACTTTAATAATTGTATCTGAGGAACAAATCACCTAAATTTTATGTTGTTTATTTTCTATCATTGTTTTGTGTGTTTTTCCTATTAGTCTTAAGAATTATAATAAGTGTTGAGTCCTGAGATATGTGGCATAGTAGGAAACTTATTTATGAAACATGGAATCAAGAGTAGTTGTGAGATAAAAGGAAATAAATATTTTCATAAAGAAAGAAAGAAATATGCTAGCTGTATATCTCTGCATGGAACACATTTCTAGAAAAAGTATTTCACTAAATTATACAGAGTAATATTATTATTTTAGGATAACATCTATTTTTTACGCTTCCTTTTTTTAGAAGCTTTTCTATAAACTTCTTTAAATAGATAAAATAGAAACAGATAACATATAAGTTAAAATTAACGTATGTACAAAATAATTTATAAGAAAATTCTCCTATAATTTATCTGAATTTTTTTTTTTTCATAAAATCATTTGTAAGGAAATTTGTCTGAACATCTATAAGTTATAATACTTAAGTACAAAAAAGACTATTTGTGATGACAAAAATTGTTTTTTTTCTAAGCATACAATAAAATTACATATCTTAAAATGAAGCTTGGACAACTTATCTACTCACAATCAAATTCCATCATATATAATAAAAGTAATCCAATATTTTTTTGTCTCCTCATATGGCCAATAGAAGTTTCAAATAGTACTGTATTAATTCGATATATTATTAGTAAGCTATTTTTTAAAAGTTAGTTTATGTTTTAATCAGTTTTTTAAATATCTCGTGTCCAACTTTAAGAAAAGTCTCTTAAATATTATTAGTACCGTAATAAAAATGGTGGTAATAAATTGAGTTGTAAAATTTATTAAAAGCAAATAAAAAATTAATTTAATAATATTTTTTTGGAAATGCTTGTTCTAAAAACTATGTAGTTATTTGTACGGGAGACATTATGAATATTATATTTTTGGGTGTGTTTTATCTTTTCTTAAAGAGAGACAAAAACCTTGGGTGAGAGAAAGTGACAGAGACACACTAAACCATAGGGTGACAAGATATAGACTTGAAAGAAAGAAATTTTTTAGCTTTTGTGGTGAAGTTGTTGCCTGTGGCTTGGAAAAGTAGTGATGCACAATTTTTTTAAACTTTTTGAGATTTTTATTAATATGATGTATTTTTTTTAATAATTAAAATTTTAAAAAATAATTGAAATTGATAAATCATTTCAACACGGTGCGAGTAAAGAGAAGTCGTGCTAAAGTGATGACATAGTTTTTTGTGAAGAAGTTGTGTTAATCTGACAAGGATTGTAGTGTATTTGAACTCATGACACAAATCGAGGATAATCAAATTTTAACTAAAGTCGTATCATATCATGATACAACTTATTCATTTTGATGATTTTTAAAATTTTTACAAATTTTAATTATTAAGAGATAAAATTTTATCAAATTTGATAAAAAACCTCAAATTATTTACCTTTCTTATTATTAAAAACGAGTTAATCAAGTGTATTGAATTCTTAATTATACATTGATGGTTTATATTGTTTGCTAATTAAAACCTCCTCACATAAAAAATCTAATGGCTTAATACACTTAAACACATTATATATCACAAATAAAATTAATCTTTTAACTTTTGAAAATACACATTTATTTACTTAACAAACAATTCTACAATGTTTAATTCTTATGTTGTCTAAAAAGTCTTTAAACTTTGAACCATTTACAATAATATTATCACAAACAAAATTAATCTTCAACGTAAGACACAATTCATTTATATTAAAAGATATGAATTTACATTAAATAAAAAAAATAATTTTAAAACAAGTTATAAATAGATTTAAAGTAATTTTTTTTATTTTAAATTTATCTTTCTAAATCTATAAATTTTGAGTTCTCTATGGGCTTAAGAATTACCATCTTTTATATATTTGTAGATTTCATACAGTAGATCAAGATAGTAACTTCATTTAAATAAGTTATTTTGTCCTCTCATAGGTTGATTTTTCCATTTTTTTTAGTGTGAGTTTTCTCCTATATTTGAACGAATCAATTGAGGAATAAGAATCTTCTAGGAAATCTAAATAAGTTATGGTGTTGATTTGATCTAAGTTGAAGCTTTAGAAGTGTTTTGAAAATCTATATTATATTTTTATTAAAGGATATGGATACAAGAGTTATTGATTGATTATTTTTCTCTTTAGCTAGACCTAAAATGAGTGTATTGCTTGTATATATTTAGACTATTTTTGTTTTGATTCTAAGAATAATGGTAGAGATATTCATTTTCATATATTTTGCCTTCCTTTTACTCTTTTGTTCATCTCTATTATATTTTATAATATGGTATCAGAGCCATTTAGAGCCTATCCTAGCGATTGTTAGTTGGGTTTATCAGGCCACCCACTATCGGGCTGTTATACACCACCCACAATGTCTCACGCACGAGTTGACAGTCTCAGCGTGAGAGGGTGTGTTGGAGATCCCACATCGACCAAAGATTAGGACTATTCATAGTATATATGTGGGTGCAAACGTCACCTTATAAGCCGATTTTATGAGGTTGAGTTAGGCTTAAAGTCTACTTCAGAGCTTTAGTTGCTACATTTATCCATGGGTAAAGTTGTTGATCACTCACAAGATCTTTGTTCATCTTACCATGTTAGTTCATCAGATAATCCATCCTTAGAGTTTGCATTGCTACTAGTAAAGGAGGTTATAAAAACAATGCTACGACCTATGGCAGAGGTGGTGAATACGGAATAGGAAGTTGATATTCTTCCAAAATTTGTAGTGTGGAAAGACAAGGCATACCATTGATACATGCTATAAAAAGCATGACTTTCCACCTCATTTCAAGTTTAAAAATAGAACCATGATCATAGTCATACTAATGTTTCTAGTCAAGTCTTTGTTATTCCTTCCAACATGACAACACAAACTGGTAATAACTTTATTTCTTCCTTTAGTTCTTGGCTTATTGATAGTGATGCTACTGATCACATTTGTTCATCCTTAACTTATTTCACTTCATATCATCGAATTAATCCTATTTCTGTCAAATTACCAAATGGAAATCAAGTCATTGCATTCTGGAAGTGTTTTTCTCAATCAAAATCATGTGATAGACAATGTTTTGTATATTCCTTGCTTCACTTTTAATCTTCTTTCAATAACAAAATTGATTGATAAACTATCGTGTGTTCTACCTTTGACTCTAATGGCTGTCACATTCAGGACAAAAACTCTTTGAAAATGATTGGCTCTGCTAAGATGTAAGATAGACTTTATATACTAAAGATTCTATCTTACCAGAAACTCCAAATCAAACCCATCAAATATACACACACCATCAATATTGTTAATGTCAGTGCTAGTGGTCTAGAAACCCTTCGACATTTTCGATTAGGTCATATTTCAAATAAATGTATTGATGTTATCAAGAATAAATTTCCTTTTGTTAAATATAACATCTTTTGTTTGGATGTTTTTCATTTTGCAAAGCAAAAAAAACTTTAATTTCCTATTAGTACATCTAAATAAAAAAAATGTTTTGATTTGATTCATGTAGATATTTGGGGACCATACTCAATACCATCAATTCATGGTCATAAATATTTCTTGACCATAGTTGATGACTATTCGAGGCACACATGGATTTTTTCTTTAAAACAAAAATCTGAAGTTGTCAAGGTTTTGAAAAATTTTGTTGTTTTTGTTCCAACACAATTTGAGACAACAATAAAAATAATAAGAAGTGATAATGAGACTGAATTTCTCATGACTAATTTCTTTGTCAATAAGGGAATAGTACATCATGTGTCAATATTCCACAACAAAATAGTATAGTTGAAAGGAAACACGATCATTTATTAAATGTAGCAAAAACTCTCATGATACAATCTCATTTACCCAAAATTTATTGGTCATATTCTGTGATACATGCTGCACATATTATAAACATGCTTTTCACACTTGTTTTAAACTATTCTTCTCCTCATGAAATGCTTTACAAAACTGAAACAGATTTTAATGGATTAAAAGTTTTTGAAATATTCATCTATCGTTCTAGGTCTTTAATGAAGTCGTTGAAGCTTCAACAAGAGTTCCTTCTTATAATGAGGAGGAACAAACCGCGCGCGCATAACTTTAAATCATCCCAAGAGATCACGACTGGCCTCTTGTTTAGCCCAATATCTATTACAGATTGATGTCACCATTGCATGACATAATCTAAAGACTTAGACCTGGCTAATAAACTGATATCTTGATTTAGCAATATATCCATAAAGCATGTACTTTTTCTTTTTAATCTGAGTATTGATAAAAAAAAATAAGAATTAATATCTCTATGTATCAATGAATTTGGATTCAAATCTTGTTATTAATATGAAGACTTCGTTGATCAAATTATGTGCAAATATTTTTTAAAATACTTTTAAGTCTCGGATCATATACTCACGAGTTTAGGAATCGATTCACCAAAACCTGTCATAAAAAAAGTTCAAATCTTTTAAATTTATATAGAATATATTATTGAAAGACTTCAGTTAGTTATTGAGAAATCATATTTTATTAATTAATTAAGAGTAGAAAATAGATGAAAACAATATGTTATATATTTTATGTATTAAAATACATATTTTTAATAAATCATATCTCAGTTAAATAATGCGAGATTTTTGAACTTGACCTTACACGATGATCATATTTGGCTTGAATTGACTTCAATGGAGAATATATATGTTTTTTTATCCACAAAATAATAAATTAATAGAGAACATATGTGATCTATAAAAGAATAATAATTTTATTATATAAAATGAATATTCTTAAATATAGCCAGCAAGTTTTAAGGGTTATAGGTTTAGTAGTACCTGCTGTGTGGCTAGTGTTCCTTATAACACATAATCTTTGAAAGTCAGACATTGTTTCCTTGTGTAGCTGTTCACCCGACCTATATTAATAATTCTTAAAAAAGAAATACAAACCCTAGCTTTTATGTGTTTTCTGGGGAAGAACAATTATTGATGAAGAACAACGTGATCTATTATTCCAATATACATGATAATTGTTTTTTTTTTATAATATCAATCATCTAGACAAATATTATAGATAAATATCACATAAATATATAAAAGTTTGAAGAGATTACTCATAATTCCAAAGAAAAGAATTAGTCACGGTCATTACAAGCATGAAAAATAAGAAAAGAAGATATATGGTGTTTTTCCTTGATGGTTGCCTCCTCTAGGTTTTCTATCTCTCAATATCCTCTCAATGATGTCTAGGTTATGCATCACGTCTTTCTATTTAACCTAATTAGGTTTTTACTAAGTGACATCTTACTTAAGTGAGTTTTATGAGAAAAAGTCCAACGTCACTGTAATGAACTCCTCAGGTGAGTTCCTCTGGAATGATCTTGCTTGACCGAGTTTGAACAATTTTTCAATTTTTCAATGTTTTAACTTTATCTTTTCATATTATTTTTCAATATATATGATAATTGTTCTCCATCAATAATTTTTAGAAAATCTACACATGAATATATTACGAAATAAAATTATTCCATGTTATTCAATGATTCAATTATAAATATAATTAATATCAATTTTACCTTTTTTTGCCTTTTGACATTAATTAAAGAGAAAACAATTGGATTCTAACCGGGGTGGGGAGGGAAAACATAGTCAATGGCTGTCAAATATATAATTTCAATTTGATGTATTAAAAATAAAAATTATTTAGTGGGAATAAAATGAAATAATTGAAAGATAAATAATAAATTATCCTTATGTTCCCCAGCCACCAGTCTTACTCAAATTGGCATGAACATTTTAAGAATTCCTTTGTTCAGATTCATGTAAATTAGGAGACATAGACACCAAACCAAACTCTGCATAGCAGACAAAAGGACCAAATTCTCACAGTTATTCCCATTTTGTTCTTCACTTGTTAAGATTTGAGTTCATATATAATGTTAATTCAAACTCAAAGGCAAAACTCAAGGATAAAAAATTATTTAAGTGTCAGGGTTTCTTCAAACCAAAAGAATCCATTTTGGAAATCCATAGATCTGGCATACTTATCTTAGCTGTTCATTTGCATTTTTTTTATGAATCACATGCATTTTTATTCTTATGAGAGAAAATTCTATTCTAATCAGATAAAATTACTGGTAAAAATATTCTAATATTTATATTAATGATTCAATTTTCCTCAAACTACAAAAGAAAAAACGGAAATTAACTACTAGAAATAAACGTCAACAAAAAAAAAACGCAAATAACATGGATCAAACCAACGATAGGCAGAGAAAAAAAAATTAATGTGGGCAAGTGAATTCTAAGTGAATACTAAAAAAAATTAAAATAAAATTCACTATCTCGTATATTTGGCTGATTCTCCCGACATCATATCAATTCAGATTTGCACTCAACACACTGACGTGAAATGTCCGTTTTATCCTTAATGATTTTAAAATTTTTGTCTTTCGAATATTCATACCCGTAAGTTAAATTACAAAGTTTCGGATATACAAATCCAGAATTAATATGTCACTTCTGGATTTCATCATCCAAAAACTTACTTGAACAACATAAATGATCTTCCAGATGTCAAGATCCGTAAGCAAACATGAATGAGTTTCGAATCTCAATCTTCAACACCATTTACAGCACACCATTCCGGATATGAAAATCCAGAACTCATAACTCACTTCTGGATATGACCATCCAGAAGCTTAAGTAAAATACAAAAATAACCTTTCGGATTTCAAAATCTAGAATGTATAAAACTCACTTCCGGATTTGTGCATCCGGAAAAAAAATAAAATTAAGAACAATGTTGAGTTTTAATAATATGGCGTAGGAAACAATTGCCCGCATATTTTCTTAATCTTTTGCAAGTATAATGTTTGTTTGACCGACATTTAGTGAGATTTTTTTTTTAATTTTATCAAATGTGCTGGTTAGGCCGATGCATAACTTTCATATGTAAATTTTTTTTCGTGGCATAGGTAAAAATAGGAGTAAAATATTTTTTATTTGATTTTTGGCAAATTTTTTACTTTTTGTAATTGTAATTTTTTAATAAAATATAAAATTTATTTTTAAATAATTTTTTTAGGAGATAACATTTAAAATTTTATTGATGATGAAGCTAAGTTAATTAAATGTAATTAAAATAATTTAATTATTAAATTAGTTAAAGTGTTAAAATTAATTTGATATAGGATTATTTTTTATATAAGTAAATAAGAAGTTACAATATTAAATGACAGAATTTATTTACAAAGACTGTTTATAAAAATAGAACTTGTGTTTTCAAAGTTTTATTTCATGCATCCTATTATTTATGAGTGAACTCTTTTTCTTATTTTTTTTAAAAAAAAAACTACAAAAAAAATCACTAGATACAAACTAAATTTAGAGACAAAAAATAATTGTTCACTATATTAATTAAATTAGATATTATTTTAGGGATTAAAAAACTTATTGGTATATAAAGTAGTTTATATTATTAATAAATAATTTATAAATTGATACATAATTAGATACCAAAATTTTAGCTATCAACTTTAGAATCTAATTAGTTGGTAGTTAAAGCTGCACATAAATAAATAAATAAAAGAACAATATGATGACAACCGTCCAGTCTCGAAACTTTCGACCAAGAAGATAGATGAAGATCGAACTTTAATGAAAAGTTTGTAGAGTCTTTTTCTTCTTCTTAGCCTTCTAAAAATTGTATAGAGTAGTTAGGAAGTTTTGGGCCTTATATTTTGGGTCAAAGTAGGGAAGGATGTAAATAGAAAATAAAGTAAAGGGTAAAATAGTAAAAGAGGGGTGAAAATAGAAATGTAGGCAAGGAAGGCATGAGGTTCCACATGTCTTCTCCTTAATGGAGAGGATTTGCACCAATAAGGTAGTGACACTTGTCACACTCTCATTTGAGAGTTTTTGTATTTTTTTAACTTGGAATTAGTAATGAAATGCTGCCTAATTTTGGTCATTCTACTTGTTCTTAAGTTCTCCCTAGGTTAGTCTCCTTCAAGACTTAGCCTAGACTTTTTCCTAGTGAGTTGGCCTCACCTCTCACTCTCACAAATTCCTAACTCCATTTCAATCCATGGAAACTCCTCTTGAGTTTCTTTAATGCTTCCGCTCCTCAATACTCCTTCATCATCCATCCAAAGAAGAAATTACAAAGATCATTATTAGAAGAATAGTGTTTTTCCATCACAATAACTAAAGGTAAATAAATAAAATGGACCAGTGCATAACTAAAGATAATAAAATAATAAAATAAACCAGTGTGTAACTCGAGATGATTTTGGTATAATTAACTTTTTTGTCCCAACATTAAATGTCAATAATCAATTTGGTCTAGTGATTTTACACTATAAGAAAATCATGAAATAGAAACCAATTTTAGAGACAAAAAAAAAATAATTAGTTTCTATAGTGACTAAATTAGAGACCATTTTAGAAACTAAAAAAAAAATTGGTTTCTAAATTAGTTTCTATTATTGTTAAATAGTTTCTAAATTGGTATTTAATTAGCTACCAAGGTTTTAACTACTAATTATTTAGATTCTAAATTTGGTGGCAAAAATCTTGGTAGCTAATTAGATACTAATTTAGAAACCATTTAACAATAATAGAAACTAGTTTAGAAATCAATTTTTTTTAATCTCTAAAATGGTCTCTAATTTAGTCACTATAGCAGCTAATTATTTGTTGTCTCTAAAATTAGTTTCTATTTCTAAAATTGAGTTGCTGAAAACTATTTTCACATTTTTTTGTCCATTCAAAAGTTTGACCTTTCTTGGTTAGTTGGGTTAATGGCATAACTATTCTAGAAAATCCTTCATTGAATCTTCTATAATATCCTACTAGACCTAGAAAACTATGAAACTTAGTCACTATTTTGTTTGGTTCCCACTATAAAACTGCTTCTACTTTGGTTTGGTCCATTGGTACATCTTCTCTAGAAATTACATGTCCCAAAAATTTTACTTCCTCTAACCAAAATTCACACTTAGACAACTTAGCATACAATTGTTTCTCTCAAAATTTGAAAAAAAGTTTAAAGATACTCCTCATGCTCCTTAATTGTTCTATAATAAATGAGAATATCATTTATAAAAACAACTACAAAATGATCCAAAAATGAGTGAAAAATCTTGTTCATATGATCCAGGAACACGACAAGGGCATTGGTTACACCGAAAGACATCACTTAATATTCATAATGCCCATACCTGGTTTTGAATGTTCTTTTTTGTATGTCTTCTGTCCTTACTTTAATTTGATGATATCCTAATTTTAAATATATCTTAGAAAATATAGAAGCTCCTCTCAATTGATCTATCAAATAATCTATCCTAGGAAGAAGGTATTTATTTTTAACGATGAATTTATTTAACTGACGATAATCTACACAGCTTGAAACTTCCATCTTTCTTTTTTACTAATAAAACATGAGTTCCCCAAGGTGGCACACTGGGACGAATGTGTTGAACAAGATGCTTTGATATCTCCAAATTCTAGTGGAAAGCTTGAAGACCTTACTATTGTTGTGTGTGTGTGTGTCTAGTTGTTAGAAACTTGTTAATTCACTCCTTAAGTTGATCCAAGCTCAATTGAATCTTTAACATTTTGAAAAGATGGATTTTCTAAAAGGAAGTGAAATTTCAACAGGTTGAAATTTTGATTTAACAGGTTGTTTGACACAGTGGATTTTAAGCTTTGTCTTTGCCTTTACTGTCAAACAAATTTCAACAGGTTGAAATTTCGTTTTAACAGGTTGTTTGACACTTAGTAGATTTCAAACTGATCTGAAAAAGCTTTGTCTTTGCCTTTGCTGTCAAACAAATTTTAACAGGTTAAAATTTCGAAACAACGGGTTATTTGACACTTAGTGATTTTGAATGCTATCAAAAAACATTCAATCGGTTATTTCGGAAAATCAACCGACTGTTTTGCTGAAAACCTTAACAAAAGGTTGTTAGATGGTTTTTCTGTTTTGAATGATTCCAACTGCTCTTGGCCTTTTGTTGTAAATTGTTTTAACCATTTGATTGAAAGATAAAAAGGTGTTTTTTACGCTCTTATGTTTGAACTAAGAAAGAGATCAATCAAAAACAGTTTTGAAAGAGCTTTGGATCATCTCAAGTGTGTGGAATAGGATTGGGTCTTGTATTCTGATCTTTGATCTTGTGATTTACCCAGATGTTTTCTATTCCTTTCCTTCTTAATAATTGTATTTTTGTACTGGTGTTTCCAAGAAGTGTTGTGTGTTCTTGAGGGGATCAAGATCAACATTCTTGGAGTGTGAAATCCTGTAAAGTCAGTGAGATTCTGGCTTGAGGTGTGTGGTGTTGTAAAGAGGGTGAATGGGCTTTGTGGGATTCAAAGTCACCTCTTTGTGGTTGTGTAATTTGTAACCTGTGACTGATTACATAGTGAATTCTCAGCGGTTTCTGAGGACTAGATGTAGCTCAGGTGTTGAGTGAACCAGTATAAACATTCTGTGTGAATTTCTATATCCTTACACTCTTTAAATTGCTTTAAATCTGTTTTGATAAAACTGTTGATAAAAACAGCTGGTTATTTCGTAAAAACAGTGGGTTGAATTTCTGCATCAAGCTTAAAATAGTTTTATATTTGGCTGAACAGTTTTTCCATTGATTAATTCTTCATAGCCTTTCACTTTACCTTCAACACTTGCGAAAATCTTTCAAAAACAATTCACCCCCCCCCCCCCCCCCCCCCTCTCCCCCCCCCCTCACACACAACAACAAATAAATAAAATTTTATTTTATTATTATTTTTTTGAATTTAGGGTGGGGTGGGGGGGGGGGTTGAATTGTTTTTGAAAGATTTTCGCAAGTGTTTAAGGTAAAGTGAAAGGCTATGAAGAATTAATCAATGGAAAAACT
>Ga0123342_1004003_pt1 | contig 23040 bp, 11 predicted proteins | sample Turbeawhitnodule_FD_89960 | JGI IMG/M metagenome (GOLD analysis project Ga0123342, IMG submission 89960) | Root nodule microbial communities of legume samples collected from Mexico - Turtle bean Mexico white nodule | ecosystem: Host-associated > Plants > Roots > Nodule | place: Mexico: Nepantla... | reverse complement strand
TTATGAGAAATAAATAAATATAAAAAAAAAAAAAAACAAATAAAAAAAAAATAAAAAAAAAATAAATTAAATATAAATAAAATATATATATATATATATATATATATATATATATATATATATATATATATATATATATACTATAAAAAAATCATGAAATAGAAACCAATTTGTAGAAATCAAAATAATTAGTTGCAATAGTAACTAAACTAGAGACCATTTTAGAAACTAAAAAGAAATTTGGTTTCTAAATTAGTTTCTATTATTGTTAAATAGTTTCTAACTTAGGTTTTTGCTACCAAATTTAGAAACTAAATAATTGGTAGTTAAAACCTTAGTTGCTAATTAGATACCAATTTAGAAACTATTTAACAATAATATAAAATAATATAAACTAATTTAGAAATCAATTTTTTTTGTTAGTTTTTAAAATGGTCTCTATTTTAGTTCTTATTGTAACTAATTATTTTGGTCTCTAAAAATTGATTTCTATTTCATGATTTTCTTGTAGTGATATATATATATATATATATATATATATATATATATTAATTAGGTTCTTTAGTCTATAGTTTCAAAGTTGTGGATTGCATGCATCCATTTAGGGTTGAAGAAGTTAATCACGAGACATTCTCCATTTATATAGGAAACAGTTATTTTATTTTAAGCTACATTAATATGTGACACTAAATTATTTTTGTTACTAAAATAGTAAGGGCAAATGCATAAACATAAAGTAATTTTATAACAAAAAGGTAAATTAATTAATAAAGACGGGTATGCAAAGTGACTTAACGAATGTCAAAGAATTAGAGAAGTACAACGGAAAATTCAAGAATGGAGGTTTTTCACAATTATGTATTTAATTTTTATTTTTTTTTAGAATTACTCTATTGGTAATGGTGTATTTTTTAGTAGAAAAATTTCAAAAGCTGATTTTATATTCAAATAAGTCAATAATTTGGTTATAAATATAAGAAATTCGACATAGAAACCCTAAAGAATGTGAAAGTATAAGTTTAAAGAACAAATATGATGAGGTTGAAGAAGGAAGTGGAGAGAATAAGTTACACAATAAATATCTAAACTAGTTTTGAACAAAGAGGACATACTTGTTCTTCAAAGTCCATATCCACCACATGGGGCAAAACTATTGGATTCATATTACAAAGTTGTTTGAATTTTCAATTATTTGATCATCAACACTATTAAAAGTTAATCATAGAGTTGTGACCATTCTAGGAGAAGTTATTACATTATTGCCATAATTTCTATTAATATGTTCATAATATATAACTAGAAGTTGACAATTTTTAAATTAAAAAATCCATTTCATATTGTATGAAAATTTGTTGAAATCATATAGGTGTATCATCAGAGTGAATATCAAATCATGATGACATTCAAAGTATTAATGAAATGGGAGTTTCTATATATTCGATGTATTATTTGTTTGGAACTTGGAATTGTATAACGATTTTATTCACACAAAAAACATTTCAAAAAATTAAGAAAAAAATTATTTAGCTTTAATTTGGACTTTTAACGATATGAAATTATTCGACATATCATAACAATAGTTAATTCAACTTCAGTTCTAAACAGAGTTGCTCTCAAGTTTTTTTCATTCATAATAGTCACACTGAAATTAAAATTAGATTACCTAAACCCAACACTAAACCCTAAAATAGTAAAAAGTTAGCTACGAAGGTTCTCTATATAAATAACCAAGAAAAAGTTTTAAATGGTATTTGCTAGAAGTAGTTAATAATGTTCCCGTGAAGAGCCTTAATTAGCGACTAAATTAGCAACAATCTCAAAATTAATTTTACAAACTACTTGGAGAATGTTTAATAATTAATAACTAAAACTATAAAGTTTTTTTACGAAAATTATCACTTTAAATTCTACTATTATTTTATATTACAGTTTGAATTTGAAACAAAGATATACTCCGCATATCGACTATCTTTTGAAAAGTCTTAGGTTATTGTTAGTAGTAGTCTTTTTTTTTTATATTGTTTTTAAAACATGCCACCACAAAGTCAAATTATCCACATTTTAAATGGTTCCTAATAAATTTGATTATATTTTTTGAAAATATTACATAATGAATTAGCTAGGCTTATAACCACAATAAAGAGTTTTCTTATTCTGCTAAATTATTATAAACTAACCTCGTTGAAGTACTCTGAGTGTGAATGGTGCGACCAAATCTTCTTGTTTTGTACATATTGAACACAGTTTTTAATAGGTTAATCCATCGAATTATAACTCAAACACTTATGAATGTCTCACTGCAATTTAAATAAAACTGAAACAGCATATCCAAATGGTAATTTGAACAGGAAATTCAGTGAATGAGATAAGGCTTTAGTCTAGCTAAAAAAACAGTGTTGAAGAACCTTTGAAGTGGAAATTCACACTGATATGCGATATGGTTTTGTTTTAGTTGTTGTCTTGTTGTTCTTAGAGCTCTTTGGTGCAACAATGACAAGAGGGTAGGGGAAAGGAACATTGGAAAAAAGATGGTCCTTCCTATAAGCTATATTATGTATGGTGCACTGTGAAATGAATGAGTAGCAGTAGTAGTGGAGTGGAGTTCGTACAATACTGAATTCAAATAATGCGAATATGACGTGGTCTAGTGCAACACACATCTGAAATATATAGCACTCGCATGCACTTGCTGCACGACAAACAAAACCTGTGAGAAGAAAAAACAGACACGTATTATATATAATGTACTTTTCTCCTGTTAGGTTCCTTTCATCGTGCTCTTATTTTCCTAGTTATTCAAAACTTTGATAAAGAAATTTCGTAAGTACCTTAGGTTCCTGTTATATATATATATAACCAAACAAATATGCGTTATACATGTGCATGTTATGATGTTGTTGATACGGGTTAGATAGATTGAGATTTTTTTTGTATTTGCAGCTGTTAGAGGCAGTCTTTGTCTCTGTGTTTCTTTTGTATATAAAATCTCGTAAATATCTAAATTTATTTTTTATTGATAAAAAAATATGCATGTCTGAAGAGATATATAGACACCAATTATATATTAAAGTATTAATGGTTTGCTAGAATTTTAGTAGCATATATGTATGCTCAGTGATCAGGATTGTCGTTTTAAGCAGCATCACAACATATCAACATCATGCAGTTGCTATTTCCATTAGCATCTTCGCATTGTATATATGATAAAGTCGGGTAACATGTTAAAGTTTGAAAAACTGGTTTGTGACTATGATTTTGACAGTACTTCAACATTTTTTTAAGTCTAGCCTATAATTTATCAGGTCAGTTACTATCAATTCATTTATATAATAATTTCATAGTATAAAGAGAAAAAAAAGATTTTAAAGTGTTTGTGATGAAATTATATTTATTATCTGCATATTCAATGACAAAACAAAACAGTAACTTAACTGCAAATTTAAAAATGATGTATGTGTAAGAAAAGTAGCTAAGTTTTCTTGATTTAAAATGTTAGGAATCTATCATATCATGCATTGGGACTTACTAAAGATGAGCCACATAAGTAGAGGTTTACAAATTCAATACTCAAGCAAGAGCTATAAAAAAGTCTATACTTTTGGCTGCATTTGAAGCCATAGAAAGTGTTGGAGTATGAGAAGTAATGGTCCTATGCAGAGGGAAACCTTTGTTTATGAAGATTGCAAAGTGAGTAAAACATGATGAAAGCATGGAAGTGAGAACGTGTATGAAGTTGGAAAGCGTGCTCGACAAGATTACAGGGGAAGGACCAAATCACCACATTTTGCCCCGTGTTCTAATGTGAAGCCATGCATGTGAGTTGAGAAGGAGGTTTGAGATATTTTCACATTCTGTGTGACATATTGTGCAGGACAACAAATGGTTGTCTTCCTTGAAGAGTCACACTCGGGTGCGAATCATATGATTATGTTTTTCCTGAAAGAGTGAAAAGATAAATGTTTGGCCACTTCCCAACCTACTTCTCTGATGTGTTGTCAATTTTTTAAAGGACTGCTTTTTTCATTAATTAGCATCCATTCGTGTATTTGAAGATTTTATCTTCTCACTACCTTTTCACTTAAAAGCCATTTACTATAAAAGGCAAAAAAAAAGTGTCAGAATTAGTTTCATTAATATACTCCCTCTGTTTAACAAATTAAACTGTTAGTACTGTCTACATTAAACTATTTAGTTTAAATATACTGATAGAAATTCACTTCACAAATGTTAATATTATATTATTAATTATTAATATGATACATTACTATGAGATATTATATAATTAATATAAAATTTTAATTTTTATATTAGGTATTCTTATTTCACACGGTATCTAGAGCCTAACTAAACATCTCTAAAATGGTATGTCTAAATGACCCTACAGAGCAAGTTTATATAGAGAAATTATATTAATTACACATTAGAAGATATTCTTTTTCCATCTAAATAAGATATCAATTCCTATAAAAACATTATAATTAAAAGTGTAGTATCTGCTCTTGATTCCCAAAACTCTACTTCAGTTTGGAGCATATAAATCATATCTTCTAATTGCACATAAGAATATGTTCATTTTTCTCGAAATAAGATATTTTTTCCTATAAAACATTATAATTAAATGTGTAGTATTTTCTCCTGATTCTCAAAGCTCTTCCTCAATTTGGAGCATATATATCCAGCTTAATTTGGAGGCATATATATCCAGCTTGTTGCAAATATAGTTTATCCTGAGAGTTCTCAAAAACTAGTGAAGATATCAATCAACTGGCCATCAGAAATAACAAAACTTGTAATTTCTTTAAATTCAATCTTCTTCCCCCTGGTGAAACTCAATAAGGTTTGTCCTCTAAAAAATATAGATTACATACAAAATGTATAAACGCCTGATTACCATAGTTCACTGTCATTTGTGCAGTCTTCGAGTTTAAGTTGTCTAAGGAGTTGCTTCAGCTATTAGTGTTTGCAAGTCACTAAATTCAGCTCAGAACTCATAGCTCAGTGTATTTCAGCAGTATATTGTGCATACTGTCATTTACACATACGGTTTCTGCCAAACATGCCTGCAGTTTGACAGTTTAATTTTCATAAACGGAAACTACATCATCTAGGGTTAATCAAACGCCAAACTATGTGTTTCTTCTCCCCTACTCGACAGCTTTCACATTCAATGAAAAGAAGAAAAAGGCTCAAAGGTAAAATCTGATTTGGATCTCACAATTAAAAACTTCAAATGTCATTCACATCATCAAACTGATATTATTATTAACCGCAGCAGTATCAAACTTCTCATTGTTGAAAAAACATCCTATGGACATGGAAAACTGCACATTAAGTTTAAAAAAATACAGTTTTGGTACAACAAAGATGAGGAGAAACTCGTATTATCCATGCCTGACAATAACTTGTATTATTCAATTGTGAGTATATCAGACAGCAAACTGTTTCAGGCAACTCTTGTCGCGAGGCAATCTATCTTCAAGCATCATGATCTAGAATGGATTAGTAAACAGATTAGCCAAGCAAGTCACTGAACAAGTTGGGATTCTGACTTGAGGGATTCACACCCATCTGCCTCACTAGTGCATCCTTATCCAAAGAATCTTTAGCATTTGGACCCTTAATAGATTGGGGCAAAGGCGTCGTAATTGTTTCTCCACTAGTAGCTTTTACAGGTGCATTTGACAATTCAGATAAAAGATTTGCATTATTCCCACTTACAGGTATAGAATAGCTACCACTGCCAGTACTCTCCGAATACAATCCCATAATATCAGTGGCATTTGTAGTAGCACCTACATTATCAGCTATTCCAGAACTAATGCTTGGGTCATAAAGTCCTTCTAATTGCTGGAACGGATCCACAGAGGAAGGAGCTGTAGTGACAGCTGATTCACCCAAGTCAAGCAAATCAGGAGGAGGGGGTTGATGAATTGTTTTTTCCACAGCTACTTCATTGGGTACAACAGCAGCCTTTGATCCCTGAGCTCCGTCTGCAGCATTAGATTTTGGAACCTTATGGCTTGTAGATGATCTTTTCTCAGGTTTAGTTGAACCACCAAACAATGAAGCAGCAAGTTTCTGCTTTTCTGGAGTAATATCAACCTGCGTCTTTCTTGAATCATAACTATCGCGTACTTTTGAATTAACAGCTGTAGCACCATCCACCTGTGTTGCCCCATTTGTTGGCTTTTGGGATGTAGAATAAGAATCAGAGGCAGATGATGCTGAAGACGAATAAGTAGGCCTACCCCACTTCTTCTGAACACCATCAAGCCTTAGCTTAAGCTCTGACGATCCAGCCTCTGATATTGATCCCACTGATGAAATATGGTGAGTTTCCCTGGAAGAAAGTGCCTCTGGTACTGGAACAATGTCGGATGAGGATGCAAATGAAACTGGAGTAGCTTTTGGTTGCATTGGAGCCTTTGGAACTTCATATGCCTCAAATCTTAGACCATGCTGCAAAGATTCATTATGATCCTGGCTTCTGAAATTGTTCATATTCCCCATTCCAGTGCGCTCATCCTCGGGAATATAGGATCGAGCACCCCTTTCTAGAGATTGCTGAACATACTCATTGAGGAAAGAAAGATTCTTGTCAACCTGCATAATAGATTCAGTATGCCAATAAACTCTTGCGGCAGAAAAACAATAATTTAAATGCATCGTTTCCAAGCAAAACACTTGCTATAGTTAAATGAATTTGAATACTACAAAACGAAAATGCTATGCAGTGCATAAATATCAGAAACAAAATTGTTTTGGCACAAATTAATCAAGAGACTACTACTAACCAACAATCATTAAGATAAATATCTGGAAAGAACAGAAGCTCAAATCTCAACTTTTGTCAAAAAGAAATCAAAATTGCATGTCTTTCTAAACAAGGAAAATCACACTAAGCAAAACAACAAATAAGCAGCTATGAGAAATTTCAAAATACATTTCAATCCCATCAACCTTAATGCATTCTGTCCCTCAAAAATAATATTTTGGATGATCAAGTAGCATTTCAATTTCCTATCAGAAATTAATTATGCCAACATATACCCACATCTAACCAACAACATTACTGTCCATCCCATGAAAAAGAAAGAAAATGGAAATTATATCATATAAGGAGACTAAAAAACAGGCAAAATCCTTTATTCTTGTTGCGAAGCTGTTTCCAGAAAGGTGAAGGCTTGAATTTGAGAAAAAACACAAAACTACATTTTCTGTAAGTAACGACTAATAAAATCAAAGGCTCATCATATTGCAACCCTCAAAAACTTAAATTTCAGATCAGGCATTAAAGATGTTATCTATCTATGTAAATTAGAATCTGCCCTATAGACATTTATTAATTGAGACATAAATATACAAGAGCTCAGCGAAAATGAACAAAACATTAAAATGAGAGCAATTCAGGCTGTCTCTGAAACTAATTGTTGAGTTGGAGAAAAATATATTTAAAAAATTGATTGGTTTTTCTTCTAATGTTTGCATACAGGTGGTATTTGATTAATGAATTAAGAATGAACTAGGAATTTTCAAGTCACAAACCAAGGCACCTACCAATCACAAACTATTTGAGTTGTTTATGTAAGTGAAAAACATGACTCGTTTATAAGCAAGAAAATTTTATCAAGAAACACTTAATGGATGCTGGAATTTGATTCATTTAAGGATCCATTTGGTGGCCAAGATAGGATAGGACAATCCTCATTAATGAATTGTAAAATATATGATTTCTTTATCCTATTATATATCCTAAGTGTTAGTGCAGAGTACTTTTTAAGGAAGGAGTGGGCAACATGACAAGATAGTTGACCTCCCTCCTACTTTCACATAACCCCACCTTCATTACAACCAATACTACCACGTGACAAGATAGTTGACCTCCCTCCTACTTTTAGACAACCCCACCTTCATTACAACCAATACTACCACTATTTCTGGAGATCACACGTCGACTAAAGATATAGACATTTCATAGTATATAAGTGGGTGCAAACCTCACCTTATGAGCCGATTTTATAAGATTGAGTTAGGCTGAAAGTTGACTTCCTAATATGGTATTAGAATCTATCCTAACGAGAATTTGTTGAGCTTATCAAGGTTACCCATTATCGGGTCGTTATCGGACCATCCATAAATATATAGTCACACGCACGAGTTGACAGTCTCGGTATGAAGGGAAGGGATGTGTGAGATCTCACATCGACTATAAATAAGAACATTTCATAGTATATAAATAGGTACAAACCTCATTTTATGAGCCGGTTTTACAAGATTAAGTTAGGCTTAAAGTTTAATTCTTAATATCAACACTCATGTCATCATCCTCCTCATTATCATTGTCACCACTCATATAATTGTAGTCAATGATGTTCCTACCACCACTCACCAAATATTTTGTTGTAAACCCAGGTATACCTTGTTTCTACTATCGTTGTCACCTTCGCCACAACAACAATTATTGTTTGCATCACTACCACACCATGGTTGCTATTTCAACCACCACCACTTTCATCATTATTTCCAAAACTCTAATACTATGTTGAAAGGATTAGTGATAAAACAAGTCATGGAAGATGGTACTGCTCTAGTACCATGTTGAGGAGAAAGAATACAATTTCGTGTGTTTGGAACATGCAAGTATTCTTATTTATAATGAAGAAAATATATACAATAATAATAAACAAAATCAATAATGGGAAACATTTGGTATCTCTAACCTAATCAACTCATATATATAACAATCCCTAAAAGGTTTTACTTGATTGCTTTGATTCATGCATTAAACACCACAAAAGTGCAAATCATTATAGATCAACACAATATCATAATCTTAGGTAAGAAGATTCTATATTGGAATTAAACCTCAATGTCTTCACAACTTGCATCTCTTGGCATTATTGTTTCAACAGCTTCTGCTCCCAGACCTATAAGGGCTTGCAATTCATAGGCACGTTGCTGCAAATCTGTAGAATTGGATGCCAATAAATCTTCAATCAAAGATTGACACTGCAAGTAGACAAGAAAGAGGTATTCTTTATATCAATTACAATGGTGAAAAATATTAGATTGAAATGGTCATACAAAATGCTAACTCAATGATCCTATTTATATCAAGAATTTGGTCAAGTACTAGTGTATCATTACAACTATAAACCTGAGGACACTAATACAATAATAAGATTATCAGTAAACTATAAGCTTGAATCATACACAATACGCTCAACAAATCACAAATAATTTAGAAGATTTGCAAGGTATTCTAAAATATTTTCATGATTGTCGAAGTACTTCAAATTTTTAATCAGAGTCTTAGTTGAGCAAGAGAAACCCAGTCACTGGCAACTTTTATTATTAAAAAACGTGCTTGGAATTCACAAACATACATAATTCAACTCAAGAAAGGCATGTTTAAAGCGAATTTATATGAAAAATAAAAAATTTAAGATCTAATCTTAACGTTCCTCTGGTTCAACTTTATTATTTTAGATTATCACCCAAGAACTATTACAAACCAAAGAAATAAAATTCTACAGGTTAAAATACCATTTGTGAAATTGGAAAACACCTATGAAGGACTTCTAAAAACTTGTTGAGGTGGGATTCTTTGCATGATGAGAAAGATGGGCAAACATACCATAAATTATAAGGGGTAGATTTTATATAGCCCTCAAAATTCAATCATTCATTAATCATTACTATCACAGCATGCCCATGAGGAAGAAAATATTCATATTTTTGAACCTAGTCTTTCAGCATATACCTCAGGTAGGATATCCACTTTCCTCCTAGCTGCCACTTCAAACGCATAAATTTTCATCAACGCTGAAATTGCATAAGCCTTCACAAAAGCAATAAATTAGTTTGAATTTGAAAACTTTCAAGCTGACAAATTGAAATTAGAGCAGGCCATAGGACGGATACAATAGAACTAACTATAATAGAATAGTTCGATGATGAAATGAAGTTTATGCAGAAAACATGTTATGACCATATAAACTAATGCTAGAAACATGATAAAACACCTAACATATATATGTTCTCATGTGAGCAGGAATACCCATGGCAAAAATTATTGCATGCTCGTCTAAATCATATCAGGAATGAAATGTAGTGGAACATAATTCCTGTATATGTATTTCTAAATTTAAATAATTAAGCCAAAGTACACGGTACTTATTGACACAAGTCATACATAGATTTGGACAGGCAAGCATTTAAATTATCAATTAAGTAAAGTGAAATACTTGATTATTCAGCATTGTTATAAATCGCAGATCACAGAAAATGGCAGAAATCCAACAATCCGCAACATCATGCAACAATAACGCCATGGCCTCACATGCACACAGTGGAAGTCAAATAGCAGTTGAAAGAGGGCATATTTATATATATATATATATATATATATATATATACACATATATATATATTGGAGAAGTATTGGAGGCTTCTAAGATCCTTGGTTACAAAGTGTTCCTTTAGCTGAGATATTTGAGCAACATCATTCCCCGTAATGACTATATCATCAACATACACTATTATATAGACACATTTTCTAGGGGAGGTATAACAGTAAAAAAACTGAATGATCTTAGACACATTTTCTAGGGCAGGTATGACACTAAAAAATTGAATGACCGGTTTCACTACATTTCAAAAGAGATAGAGGGAAGAGGAACAAGAAAGAGAGAGAATCAAGAATTTCAAATTCTCCCTTTTTCGTAGAAGTAGAAATTCTGCAATTTTCGGTGATCAAAATAGTTTCATAAATTTCTGGAATTTCAATTTCTTTCTAAATTCCATATTTAAACAACATAATATTTCTCCACGAAGCATGTAAAATAATTATAAAAATGAATTACTCAGAAATATTCTCATCCAAACACAAGGTCAAGGAATTTTGCAATACAATAGCACCACTATAGCCACTATTTTTCAACACCATTAGAGACTGAATTAGTTGGAATGAGATAATTGGTTTATATAGATCGTTTCTGGTCCAGCCCAAATATCAAAATAACATTGCCATAAATATATAAATGGGAGAAATAGAGGAAGAAGCACAACAAAAAGAGTTTTAAAGAAACCAACAACCCTAATGTAATTTGACTAACTTTTTCTAACCACACATAGATGCATTTTCTAAATAAAAATAGAAGTTACATTAAGCTTTAAACAAAAGTAGATTTACTTTGCCTAATTTCAAAGTCAATATCACGTTACTGCGATACTGATGTCAATAAATACCTTAACATTTTCATCATTAGAATATGCCTCTGCAATGTCACATAACTTCCCACTGATGTATGAAGCAGAATACTTTCCATCAGCTGTTCCATATTCCCCCAGAACCCAACAGATGAGCTGCAATCAGTATTGTAAGAAACACATTTAATTTCTTCTCAGATCAAAATGAGAGGAGAAAATCCAAAAGCATGAGGTATAGAAAGTACTTGGAGAAACACAGAAGGAAGCTTGGGCTCTCCAATAATGCGCAAATATGATTCGACCTACATGAAACAGCTTGCATTCAGTAACATATTTATGCACACCTAGTGGAAATATCAAACAAACCAGTGCAATTATTGAAATGACATACAGCAGATGATCTCAATTGACTGTCTGCAGCATCATCGTCCTCCCCAAATCCTTCAGCAATCAACCGCATTAAATTATCTGCCACCTTAATATTAACAAGATCTCCAGCATGCTCAAAAACTTTATTCATGGTCTGCATAATCATAATAGCAGATATTATTAGCTAACAATGAATTTACGTAAAATCAATAATGTTGAGGCAACTATTTCAATTACCTGTATAAACCAATGATTACTTGGCGCAAATTGCTCAGCAAGTTCCACACATCGAGATGCTATATAGGTTTTATAGTGGTCATCACTTATGCTAATCATGTAATCAATCATTCTGTCAACAATCACTTCCACATTGGAGGACTTGGTCATTTTGTATAACAGTTCGAAAGTTTTCCGTTTCAGACTATCATCAGGGTCCTGCATAACATCATATTTAATCAGAATTCCAATTCAAGCATGATCATCAGGAACTATGCACAGGGATATAACTATGTAAACAGCCGAGAGCATTGTGGTTTTATGTGATAAACATAATCAGGGTACTTTCAGCGAAATCTGATAGGTTTCATACATCAATGAACAAAAATATTAGAATATACCCCTTCACAATCATGACCAGTAACAGGTTAGTAAATGTTAAATAATTATATTTATTTTTACATCATTGTGTCTTGTAATGGGTCAGTTTTTCTGTCTTTTTCTGCTGTAGCAGTTTCGGCAGGTGCAACAGTCTGGTGTTATCACAGTGTACCTTTTCTTACTGTTGTTACACACACACATATATGTTAAAGATGAGTGAAAAACTCAAGTTTTTCTCTCCAAACTTCATATTTAAGTTGTTATAAGAGCAGGTTCCAATCCCACTCTGCCATTCCAGTCCCTGGCCACCATCTGCCAGTGGCAAATTCTCTGGTGTACCACAGGTCAATTCACCTCATCAAACAAAACTCATTTTAGCTTGTTCCAGAAGAAAAAACTGTTTCACATTCCTTCTCTTCTCTGTTTGATAAGTGAGTCTAAGTTCCCCTTCTTCGTTGGCTTGATTTTCTCTATGCTCCAGCAACATGGCTCATTGTGGTCCTGTTTTCTCCATTTCTAGAACTTCAACCATAACCTCTAAGAAACTCTTGATGGCAAAACAATCTATATAGGTCAACTTCAATGATCTATGGTTCCTTGCTCAGGAATATCATGTTCATTCAGAGAAAGATATTGAAGTGTTGTCAGACAGTCACCACCAGTAGAAAAAGCTTGATTTCCAAACTTTGAGCTTTGTTGTGGCAATTTGTAGGGCCCAACATTTGAGGAAACTTTAGGACTTTCAAAACAAATTACTCCTTTCGGAGAAAGGTTCGAAATATCTTTGCCAACGATATTCAACACTTATATGATTCTGCTGAAAAATTGGCATCTTTCCAGCAATTTAATCATGACAAATCTCTTTAATTGCTCAAGCTCAATCTACAGTTGAAGAATTGAAATTTCTGGAAGCAAATTTTGTAGGTGAAATGAAGAAACTTGAAAAGTTGGGCATGATGTTGGTCTTGCATGCCATGAATTCAGATTTTAATCATATTTGTCACCAAATTTTGACAGGCCATGAAATTCCTTCAAAGGAAAACTTGACAACACGTCTTTTTCGTGTTCCAACCTTGAAAAATAGTGGGAGTTCATCTAAAACTATTAAATTTTCAACAATGGTATCTACTTGGGAAAGAAGAGGTTGTGGAATTCGATGAAGACGAGGTGGCAGAACCCACTGCTCACATTGAAAAAAGGATAGGACATATTCAAGAAATATTTTATTCTTTGCACGACAATCCTAACCAGGCAGCACCTTTGTCCAAATCTGAAACATTTTTTTACGAGGAGTACCAGAAATATCTTAGAATAAAATTCAGCAACCAACATCTTTGGTGTCAAACCAAGCCCAACCATCATCAGTGTCAAGTGTCTCCACATTCTATATTTCTCAATCCGTGGAAGGTCAAGGTTCATGGATTGTTGATTCAAAAATTTAGACCATAATTTTGGTAATAATTCCTTGTTTTCATTTATTTCTTAACCTAAATTCCCTCACCTTGTTACCCTAGCTAATAGGCCTAAAGTTTCATCTCTAGAAGTCGGTCAAGTTCCTCTTTCTCCTCAAATTTAAACTTCATTTTTTATATTCCTAATTGTCCCTAAAATTGTATCACTATAAATCACACTTGCACCTTAAATTGCTCAAAAACATAACATTTGGTTCAAAATCCTGTCATATATGAACACGGTAATAGTCTTTTGACAAGCGTAGGCATGAATGCCTTTGCTATTAGAAACCACCCCCTCTCTGAAGTCTTGTTGCTTCACCACCAAAGCTTTTTGCATGATCATTTGGGTAATCTAAGTTAAGCAAAAAGATGAAAATAATGGCTCCTAGTCTCAAACTTTAGACTTGGAATTGTGTCAACTAGGCAAATATATACGATCCTATTTTGCTAACAAACTAAAAATAGATGTAACTCAATTCATTCATTTAGATATTTAGGGTCTAGATCATGTAACATCTTTCAGTTTCTGATATTTTGCAACATTAATTGATAAATATTCTCAATGCACTTGGGTATATTTAATGAAAATTTGGTCTAACCTTTTGTCTATTTTCTGTCTTTCTTCAATGAGATCAAGAACCATTTCGGAAGAATAATTGAAATTCTTAGAAGCGATAGTGTCAGAATATTTCTCTACTAAACTTTCACATTTTTATCCTCTAAAGGCATTTATTTTGCCTCAATCCACATGTTCTCACACACCAATAAAATGGAATAGCAAAAAGAATAAAGCAACATTTTGTTGAAACTACACACACCTTAATGTTTAATATAAATGTTCCAATATATCATTGGGGTGATGCAATTCTCACTACTTGTTCTCTAATAAATAGGACACACTCTTCCTCCTTAAAAATAAGTTTCCTATTCAATCATTTCTCCAATGAAGCATTGCATCATGCCTCTCCTCAGGTCTTTGGTTGCACATGTTTTGTAAATGATGACTCTTTAGTCTAGACAAACTTTTTTCAAGAGCTATTAAATGTCACTTTCTTCAATATTCTAGTTCTTGAATCCATTCACACCTCTACCTCAAGGCAAGGACATGATCAACCTCATTCTCCAACTCACAATCTAGTTGAAATTGTTTCACCTCCTCTCATTACATACCAACAAAGGACATAGAAAGCTAGACCTACCTTGCCTGAAGACTCTCCTGATCCTTTTCCTTCTTTGTCAACTTCCCATACAAAAAATCCTACCTTACAAAAGGAATTTAATCTACTCAAAATTTTCATCTTATGTATAATTTTCAGTTATTATTATCTTCATCATACTTTTCTTTATTTCTTCCTTATCCTCTCTTACTATTTCAAAAATGTACATGAAGCACTTAGTCACCCTAAATGGCTGCAAGTCATGATTGTTAAAATATAGGCTCTTGAACATAGGTGAGAGTTGGGTTCCTTTTCCACCTAGGAAGAAGGTGGTTGATTGTGAATGGGTATATGCTACTTATTTCAGTCCTAACGGTGAGTTTATTGTTTTATGGCCCAATTAGTAGCAAAAGCCTACACTAAGTTATATGGTCTTTGATTATGAGATACATTTTCCCCTTTAGCTAAGATTAATATTGTTCACCTCTTCCTTGACATGGTTGTTTTGACCTCTTCATCAACTAGACACTAAAAGTGTCTTTCTTCACAATGAGTTGAACAATGAGATTTAGATGGAGCAAATTCTTAAATTCATTGCTCAAGGGGAGTTTGGTTTAGTTTACAAACTTCATGATCTCTCTATAGGCTTAAACAATGAGCTTGCTTTGAAAATTTAGCCATGTTGTGTAGAATTTTAGAATGAAAGGTAGTGAAGCATGTTGCTCTATTTTTTATGGCACACTTCTCATGGAAAATGTGTTTACCTTATTGTTGATGTTGATGATAAAGTCATCAAGAAATGATGCTGCTAGAATCTCCCAATTGAGACAACATTTATTCAGTCTCTCTCAGACCAAATATATTGCTATCTAAAATACTTTCTCAGGATAGAGGTGGCTCGATCCAAGGAAAACATTGAGAAAGTATGCCTTTGATATCCTAGAAAAAACAAGCTTAATGGATTGTAAGCTCATTGACAGCCCCAAGGGTCCAAATCAAAAGTTAGCAAAGCAAGGTGAGACATTCAAATCCTAAAAAGTATTGGGGAACGATTGGAAAACTCATTTGTTTTAACAATTACCAAATATTACCAACAATTACCAAACTCATTCTGTTCAACGATTAGATCATACTATTTATACGCTCCAGCTTGAGAAGTGTCAAATAAATATATGAATTTTATATTATTGTGTCTAGTAATGGACCAGTCTTTCTTTTTCTCTTCATTTTGTGGTCGTTTCATGTAAAAATTCAGATTTAAGTGTAAATACTGGGTGAGAACCTTAACAGATTTGTATGTGATATTATAGAATCATGCAAACCAGCATTGATGGGAGAAAAAGTTCAGACTTGCTTGAAGAGGAAACTCAAACTAAAACTGAATCATGAAACCATACTTTAAAAGTCCACAGTACATGTTACTGTCTCTGTAACATCTGGTGTAACAGTGACAGTAGTCTTATGGTCTAATTCATTTTTCTCGTGCACTGACAAACCTGCTACTGTCTCTATAACAACTGGTGTAACATTGACAAGCCTTATGGTCTAATTCATTTTTCTCGTGCACTGACAAACCTTAGTTTACCCTCTAGCTATAATTTGTCAGAAACCCTTCACAAGGAATTTCTACAGCATGACAATCCTAGTCAACGGTCTAGACCAGCATGAAAATAACAGAAATTCATCAACACTGATCATCATTTGGTTTGCACTTGCATACTGGATATGAAAACATGAAGTAAAACAAGCATCGAATGATCTACAACACATAAGCTAAATGATTCCAATTTTATTAAAAAACACAATAAACTCATCTTTATGAGGAACATTCCTCACCTCTAAGCAGTCAATGACGGCCAGTTGATGTTGTTCTGCAATATGTGGACTTAACTTTATCAACCGACCAAGGGCATCAATGCCCATGTACTTGAGATTATGACTGTCACTCTGCCAAAATGACAACATATACGTAACACACAGTAGTTAAAATCCACCAATACAATCACATTGCATGCAAACTTAAAACACATTGCACCAAAAATATAAAAAGCAAACCTTTAAAAATTTAGCTATCACATCCGCTGCAGCCTCTAATAACTTAGAGTTGGGATATATAGAAGCAACACAGCATATGCACTCATAGAGAACAGCATTCCCTATGTTGGTCATAGAATCACTCTTCCTAATTATATCACCAAGCACGGTGTACATGTGTCCACTAGCCTGCTTGTCACCACTTCCCAACAATGCCAGAATTTTCAGCATCTTAATCTAAACACTCAAACACAACAAGTAGCAAGTTTAAGCAAGAGGATCGAGTAAGTAACATGCAAAAACAAAATAGTCTTAAATGGATAAGTTTCTCCATAAACCTATCTTCCTAGTTTAGTTTAATTTTAAGGTCAAAATTAATCATTTTTAGTTTCTTGTTTTTTCTTCTCGGGGGAGAAAATTATCCAAAAGTTAACTAGAATTTAACCTGAATGAAGGGTGCAGGCATTTGGTGATAATCATAAGTCTTGGGCAACCGGTGTTCTGCGACCTGTTTAAGAATGTTGACGAAACTAACGACGAGATCCTTGTAAGAATTAGCATCGTCGGAGACGAGATTAAAGAGAGGGCAAAGAGAAGCGCCCATGACTCCGGGATCGTTATCGCACAAGCGCTTGCGAAAATTGGACAACAGGTGGGAGACGGAGGAGGGAGATTTCTGGTAGAAGCGATGGAGCGCCATAACGGCCTTCTTCCGGACGGCGTCCTTGGAGTGGTTAAGGAGGTCGACGACGCGGGGGAGGACGGCGGGGATGGTCTCCTCGTTGATGAGGCGGCAGACGGCGTTAAGGGCGGCGCAGACGACGAGGTAGTTATCGGAGGCGAGATCCTTCTGGATGGTGTTAACGATGAGGATGATGAGGTCGTGATCGTCGCTGAGGAAGAGCGTGACGGCGAGGTAGCCGGTGCGCTTGAGGAGGAGAGCGTCGTCGTGTGTCATCTTGACGGCGTGAATGTAGCCGAAGGAGGCGTCGTGGCCTAGCATCTCGACGTAGAGGAGGCGGATGATGTACTCCTTCATCTTGCGCTTGGGCGTGTCGGCGTCGTTGATGCGTCGCTTTAGGGTTTCGATCTCGCGGAGGACGATGCGGTCCTCCTCGGCCTTGGATCGGGCCTCGCCGATGGACTTGATGAGGTCCAGAAACTCCTTCGACTGCCCGTGCGACCCCATTGCAAGTTCTCTACCAAGCGTCTTCAGCTGCTCCATCTGAGAATTATAAACCAAGAAGAAGAGAGATTCAAGAATAAGAAGAAGAAGAAGACGACGAGTGGAAACACACACGGCGTCGATAGGAGCAACCCGGTGTCCAAGAAGGAGAGACTAATTTGCTGCACACTCTTGTCCGTTTCGCTCAATATTACCACGGGTGGGTCCCCACTCATCACGGGTCGGGTCGGATCACATCCACCTTGCCTTCTACTGTACTCATTCGCGGCGTCGCTCAAGCGTATGATTATTTTTTTGGGATTTAACCATGTTTTTTTCTAACACAGGTTCTTTTGTTTTTACCGTCTAAAATTATAAGAAAAAATATTCTCTCTACTCACGTGATATATTTTTTTTATATTAATAGTAATTATAAATTATCTATATAATCATTTATTTCAATTTTGTATTCTTATTATCATATTTTTTTACTTACAGGAAATGAAGAGTATTAAAAAATTATAATGTATATATATATATATTACTCAACTAATCTCTTAAAATTTTTATCCTTATATATTTATCAGGAACATAATTATCTATAAGATATTTGGATAAAAGTATTGAATAAAAGATAAAAAAAGAAAAATATATATTCAAATTATTTAAATTTGAAATATTAAAAAACTTCTTTCAAATTTAAATTGATATTATATATATATAGATATTTAAGTCTCTTTTTGCTTTAATAAATTATGTTTTTTGGTAAATTATATTTTCTCAAATTCATAGTATAAAACAAATTGGAAGGTGAAAGTTTTTAAATTTTTTAATTTGTTATCTTAGTTTTATATTGTTGGTGATTGAGTGAATTACGTCACTCGATATTGGTAGTGATCGGATGAAATAAAATTAATGTATTAAAATAAGATAAAAAAATATACTACAAATAAGATAACACCCAATAAATATTATAATGTCTTTTTAGTAAACACTTTTATCCATATATCGTTCATTCTAATATAAAGTAATTAATTGATTAAAAAAAAACGAAACAAGAACTATTAAGAAGGAACAATAATTGTTCAAATTGTAGTAAATGTTATTTAAATTTTATTAAGTAAATTTTTTTATTAGTTTGTGTTCTTAAATATAAGTAACTTAGCTTTATTAATATTTTGTGACTACTAGAGTTTTGGTGATTGAAAATTGTATGAATAAAACTTATTAAATGTGTTCTAGCAATTTTGTTACACTCCTCTAATAGTGAATAGTGAAGGCTAATATTATTTGTTTATGGTTTATTCTTGAGTATAGAAATTAAAGTGAGACTACTAATATACAGAGATTATGTTAATAAATGAAGAGGTGAGTTAATTGTTTAATTATATATGTAGCATTTGCCAGGGTAATTTAAAATACAATTTTGTAACTTTTTTCAGCCTAGAAAAATGTGTTAAAAACGTGTTGATAAATCAATTTGAATTGAAATAAGGTTGTACTTATTTTATATAAAATTTATAGGAAAATATATATGTAAGATAAATTATAAACATACTTAATAAAGCATATATGACACTTACATCTACTATTTTCAATCATTTATTAAAAAAAATTGTTTACCTATTTAAATCAAATATATTAATTCACATTAACAAGGTATATGTAGATTTTAAAAGTCTTCAATAGTTTCAGAAGTGTAGAGTATTTAAGGTAAATGGGATTGAATAACTAGTAAAATTCCAAATGTTTGATTCCAAATTCCAACAATAATGTAATATCTATTATGCTCATCATATATATAATTTATTAATCATATAATATTTTGTACTTAATTTCAGCTTACTTTTGCTTTTATGAATCACATGACAGAGGTCTATTTTAATTACATAATAAACATAAGTCCAAATTAGAAACATTTATCATCTTAAGAAATTAATTATATCTTAAAAAATTAAGTAATTAAACTTTATTTCTAAAAGAAACACTATTATAATTAAAAAAATGTAAATAAAATATTTTGATTAATTGTATCAATAATTTTAATGTAAATGTTTTTTCTCAGCAACCAAATTTAATGTATATTGTTATTAATTACATTATATATTTTTTATGTTTTAAATTAATTAATTAAATTTGTACAATTATAATTAATATATATGTAATATACAAAAAGGAAATTATTATTTAAATTACCACTTTATTAAAAAAAGTAAAATTAAACTTTCCTTAAAAAAAGCAAAATTATTACTTAAATAACTACTTTAATATTAAAAAATGTCAAAACTGTAAATCGGGGGAGAAATTATTTCCAAATACTATTTATTCAAATTCATAGTCTTTTTAATAACAATTTCCAAAAAATTGTTAAAAAATACCCATTTTCGGGAAAAATAAACCTAAAGAGACTTTTTTTTAGGACAAAACCTGAGTTCAAATATTGTGTGTTCATATTAAAATTTTTCGGACTCAAAAAATCATATAGAATAAATTTAATGATAATAAATATTTATAAAAAAATAAGTGTAGCTTATAAATTTTGTGACTGCAAAATTTCCAGTTTTGTTCATCCTACAAAAATTACAATCTTGCTTTTGTGTAGAGACAGAGTTAGTTAATGAGACTTTTACTATTAAGGTATAATTTTACAAGCCAAATGAATATAATTTTAAAAAATTATTAAAATGGGTAAATTGTATGAAAGTTTAGTTAAAATTTAATTGTAATAATATTTTAATTCAAATACACATTATTTATTTTGATAATTTTTTAACAAAAATTGTTCTATTTTAATAATTAATAAGCGATATTACATTTTTATCTTTATTAAGGAAATTTTAATTAATTCCGATGAATAGTGAGTGGAGCTGAAAAAAAGGTACACCGAGAAAAAGATGGTACCTAAAAAATCTAATACCAAAACATGCACGAGTTTCACGAGGAATACCAACCACTCACCTCTTCCTAAACCACACATTCATAGTTAATTTATTTACAATTAATGTGAATATTTACATTGTTAATATATAATTATTGAATTGTTTCACACATAATTTAATAACAATATAATAAGTTAACATAATAGTTATATATTTGATTGTTTTCGTGTTGGAACGAGTATTATAAGATATTCTAATCATATTTAGAAAACGATAACAACATGATCTAATATTTAAATTTGTTATAAACTTGTGTGTAATTAATGAGAGTGTAATATCAAATTTATCTTCACATTCGCAAGCTCATGACCATTATTTACCTTCTAATTTAACATTTGGTATGCTTACTGGTTTAGGCATTACATCACCTTAGTACTTGTTTAGTTTTTCTCTAATGCTGACTTTGATTAAAGTGATTTACTATTTACCAAGATGAAAAGGATTCACTGATTTGTTGAGAAATGCAAGTTTATAACTGATATTAATAGTGTTTGACTCAATTCTTCGTGTATCATTATTTATACTCTTATTTTTTATCTATTATTTTTTTATTTATTTTCTATGTAGCATTTTTTTTGTTTTTATTTTTTAATCTATACAATTTCAAAAGGTAAAAAATAATAATAATAATAAATTAAAAAAAATTAATAATTTTTTTAATGTTTAAAATAGTTATTAATGAGTAAAGAAATGAGTTTTTACAAAGTAAAAATAAATAAATTAAAGTAATAAATTAAAAATGTTTAGTTTAAAAAAAATTAAGAATGAAGAAAATAAAAAATTAAACCCTACAACAACATAAAAATTGAATTTATAAACATAAATTAATATTTATTTTTATTATTATTGATGATGTAATTATGTTAATTTCAAGTAAAAAATACATGACATAATTATAAAAAAACAAAAAGTCAACTAATATTAATTAATAGTGGACACACAGATAATATTGAAGTGTTTATCCTAAATGCAAAATCCTAAAAAAAAAACAAAACAAATGCTACACTTAATGCTTAAAATTGAGAAGAAAAAAAATATAAAAATAAACAAATATAGAAAATAAAACAACAAAAATAAAAATAAAAACAGAAACAAAAATAAATAAAGAATGACAGAAAAAATAATAATAACTAAAAACATAAAAGATATAAAATAAAGACAAAACAAAATAAGATAAAGATAAAAGATATAAAAAAATTAAAAACAAATCTAAACAAGATAAAGATAAGAGATATAAGACGATAGTAAACAAGTATCTCACACCCAACATCTTTGATTTCTCCATCTTTCCTTTTGTATTACACACCCAACATTTGTCAACAAATGACTTCATTATATGTCATTGTTCACTATGATGGGTCAATGAAAGAATGTCTCATTGAAGGATGTACATTCAATTTTATGACACCAAAAGTTGTTGTTATCAAAAGGAGAATAACCCTACAAAGAATGAAAGAAGTCATTCTCGGAAAACTGCATAGGGAAGCATAAGAAAGGGTCGCAACAATTCACTTTCGCTACCCGACTAGACTTGGTGGAGGGGTAAATCATTACACCGCCATCTCGATGACCGAGGATTATGATGTTGAGGCGTTATTTGACATCTATGACTTCATTCAACTACTATATTTCTGCTCAATAAAAATTATTTATAGTGTTGTATCTAGATGAGATGTTTTTAGTAATTTTAGTTTATTTAATCACCACTATATTTACTGCTCAATTTTTATTTGATATGCACGTGAATTCTTAAAATAAGTTTTCAAAAAAGACAAATTCAGTGTATACATTGAAAAAAAATCATTCAAATATAAAAGCACAATTTCGTGAGTTAGTTTGTAATAAAAAAACTAAAACAAATTAAATAAAATTGCCTATTATATTCAAATATAATGTTATGTATTTAAAGTTAATTAATAATAGAATATTTCTTAAAAATTATTTTAAAGGTTGGTTGGGTATTATATAGTATTAGCGCGAAAACACATACTTTTTTTTTTTTTTATAAAGTTTTCGTGTTAGGCATCACTATGCAACTTGACATCTCAGCTAAGCTGACACCTCAAGTAACAACAATCATCTGCCATCACATGAAAAAATATTATTAAAAAAAG